>Ga0209137_1000869_pt1 | contig 30437 bp, 25 predicted proteins | sample SaaInl5LU_22_DNA_FD_184642 | JGI IMG/M metagenome (GOLD analysis project Ga0209137, IMG submission 184642) | Marine microbial communities from expanding oxygen minimum zones in the Saanich Inlet - ESP_105LU_22_DNA (SPAdes) (version 2) | ecosystem: Environmental > Aquatic > Marine > Intertidal...
AGGTGGAGCAGCCGATTTGTGGGACTACTACTTTAGTCAGAGCCGAGCATGGATGGAAGCACGCGCGAGCAATATCGACGATCTCTATTGGTACAACGACGCCGATGGAGATAATTCGCAAGGGACTTTCGGATCCACTGACAACCCCGTCATCATGATATTTCAAGGCTGTCCTAAACTAAAGGGTACCTATTACGGCTTAGTATTCATCGAGCCCGACCCCGACAATATTGGTGAAGGCACATGTCAAGGCAACGGCTGGGGAAATTTTGAATTAACCGGCGCACTTATCGTCAATGGGCGTTTCGATAAGTGGAACGCAAACGGTGAAATCTATGCCTGGACGCGAAACGATGGCGAACCTGTTACCAACTTGTTCGACGGGCCCCTTGCAATAGTACCGGGCACGTGGACCGACACACTTGAGGCACCCTAGTGGATAGCGAAATGACACATCAGCGTGGCGTAGGACTCATTGAAGTTTTAATTGCGAGCCTTGTGCTTGCAGTGGCGGTTGTCGGCACATCTATGCTGCTGGTCGACTCTGTCCGGTCGCTGTCTGACGCTTCTATTCGCTCAGATGCGTTACTTGCTTCCGCCGACTGCCTCGAAGCGGGGCGACTCGATCCTGGTAGCTGTAATGCCACACAGTCGATCGCCTCAATCCGCACCGATCTAACGCGCAATTACAGTGTTACGCCGGTGACCGAAGGCTCCGAACTCGGTGTGTCTTTGACATGGAATGATGCCTTCAACGATGATTCAGCGCGCAGTATGTCGGCCGCAGTCGTAGTGCCGGATTCGGCGCGCATAATAAAGCCATCGTTACTGGTCGCATCGCTCAATGCATCGCCCAATACTGAATCGCCTGACGCCGGCGTATCACCGCCACCAAGCGACGTGGATGATTCGGGCTCTGACGACGAGTCTAACCCTGAAACTGACACCGACCGGGTCACCAATTGGACCGTCAGCCTAAGCGCCTATGGCGACGGAAGTGATGGCAGCGATACCGTAGCCAATGGTCAGACTGCGATGGTGAAAATCGCTGTTAGCAGTGTGCCTACAGGCCAGGTGATGACCGCCGCCACGGGTTGCGACGACGCCACATCAGTAACTGTCAGCGGTGGCGATACCATTTTTGTATCGGATGTTGCCAGTAACTGTACCGTGACACCCGTCTTCAGCACTCAAACATACACTGTAGCGGCGTCTGTGAAGAGTGGCGGGTCAATAACACCAAGTTCAGCCACAGTGGATCACAATGGTTCAGCAAGCTTTGAGGTGACCTTCGACACCGGCAAACAGTTTAAACGCTTCAAAACTGACTCGTGTGGCACCGCTACTATGAGTGGCTCGACCGCGTCCGTCACCAACGTCACTGAAGATTGCGCCTTTGAAGTAGAAACCGAGACAGCCGAGTACACCGTAACCGTTAATGGCTACGGCAATGACTCTGACACTGTGGACTATGATAAAGATGCGAAAGTGGATGTCGACGTACCAAGCGGCCAGGTGCTCAGTGGTGCAACCGGCTGTGAAGCCGAGTCATCCTCTGTAGAAATTGACGCCGACAACGAAGAGATAACAGTAAACGATCTGACCAACAGTTGTTCGGTGACACCTGTCTTCGAGGCGATCGATACCAGCTGGACGGGTAGCGTTCGAGTTGAATTGACTCAGTACAGTTCCAACAAGTGGTTTCAGATCTTGCGCCCACAAATATGCGGTATGTTTGGTAAAAACAACGGTAAGAAGCACAACACTACCTGCTCTTTCACCAGCGATGCTGCCAGCAAATCCGTCACTGTTACTATAAATATCGCTTCACAGAACTTCATCTGTACGGGTAACAAGACAGGCGTTAAGGGTAGCTGGAGCACTACGCTAAACATTAGCGCCAGTAACCCTAACGCCAAAGTAATATTGGTCCGTCGCGGTGGGGTAAAACAGTGTAAGGGCTCTGACGCCGCGAAGATAACCTACTCCAACTAAACCGAGGACACGCCCCCCTGCGCTACGTGTGCGGGGGCGCTATTACGACCATCAGCAAGTTACCAACAGCCGGTGCCAGCATAACTCCCTGTAGTGTCCTTACCGTCCTCTGTTACCGCAAAGGTACCGCACTCAGTGTCATCGGCTTGGTTGCCGCTGGGTACTGCAGTGGCGGTGTAGCCAGAGGCATCGGCACTTCCAATACTCAAGGTGTAATACCCACTCTCAGAGGTGGACGACAAGCCTAGGTCGGTAACGGTACTCGCATAAGCCGAATGCCCTCCGCGATACATTTCTTGCTTCACTTGTACTTGCATCAAAGCATTTCGGGCATCGGCGCGCCGGCTCTCGAGCATATAGGTCCGATAAGAAGGCAAGGCGATCATGGCGATGATGCCAATAATAGCCACTGCGATAAGCAGCTCAATAAGACTAAAGCCCCTGACATTACGTGACTCAAAACGTGCTTTGTTGCGCTGCTTCATTGACCTGTACCTACTCTACTGGATGTTACCCACTGAAAGCGCACGGTAAGACAAAGCGACAATGGACACAATTGGATAATGTGGCTTGCGCGGTTTTTTCATCGGAAATGCGCTTTAGGGCACAAAAAAATGGCCCCGCTAAGCGGAGCCATTTTTATTCCAATTTTGCTTTGGCCAATTTTGCTTTGGTAAGGCGAACCCCAGCGCTCGCGCAAGCATGCTTAGCGCATAGGCTTACTCGTACTTATCTTTCAGTACAAAGAAAGCCAACGCCAAGAGCATTGCACTAAAGGGAATCGCCAAGTAGATACCACTAATACCGGCAAGATCGCGCAAGGTGATCTTACCGAAATTCAGTGGTTCTAAAATGGCAGTCTCGAGAAAAGGAAAGGCGAGAGCGAACAAGAACACGCCGGTCAAACCACCAAGAATAGTGAACAAAGCGTCACTCTTACCCTCTGCAGCACCAACGACACAGGTACCTGGGCAGTAGCCTGAGATCGCCCAGCCGATGCCAAAAACGATACCGCCAATCGCGACACCGCCAACATAAGCGGGTTTAATGCTCATATTGGCGAGACCACCAAGATCAAGTAAATAAATCCCCAAAGTACCGACACCAATGGCCGTGCACATAAGCTTGATAATGGTCATGTCCTTGAGCAGCAACGTGCCGAGAATACGACGGTAACTTGTGGCGCCACCCATGTAGAGAATTGCGCCGAAACCACAGCCAATCAGAAATCCAATAGTCAACGTCTGCATGAGATTAACCTCGCTTGCGATAAAGGAAATGAGCCATGGCAATAGCAGACCCAAAGGTGAAAATCCCGAAAATGAACGAGCTGACAGCCAACTGAGAAATACCACTAATCATATGGCCACTGGTACACCCACCTGCTAAACGCGCGCCAAAAAGCAGCAAAACACCGCCGAAAAATGCAGCCGCAAGACGCTTTGATCGAGAACCACCGAACACGAGCTCCCACATTTTAGGCATTGAGCCTTTGTCGAGATCGGGCTGCTTTTTCGAAAGAAGACGCGACGTGACCAAGCCGCCGGCGAACATGCCAAACACTAGCATCCAGCCGTAACCAACACCCCAGTCGTCTTTTTCACCGTACTTGTTGAGGTAGGCATTGTTTTCGGTCGCTTCGGGAGCAACTTGATGCGCCACTATGGCGTCGGTAACGACAAATTGTGTGGACACGCCAAGTGGCTTGACCAGAAATGTTGCGAGCGTCAGCAACAGTCCAAGTGCTACACCCGCTACCTTCCACGAGATAATTGCTTTTTGTTCCTGCATTGAAACGTCCTCCTTAGCACTTCAGCCCGATGTGAGTCGAAGATTGTTATGCGAGTATCACTGCAAGGAATAAGCATATGCCATTTTGTAAGGTAGTAACAGCCCTTAATTGTTAGCTCAAAACTGCCTACAGTTATTGATCATCAGACACACGCCGACGCTCATAAGGCTTTTTACCGGGCGAGCCGGACATCGGCTGAATACCTATGTCCTGCTCTTCCTTTGCGTTGAACGACGGGCCGTCTAATGACTCTTCAGTGACAGTACTACGGGCACCGTATCGACCGGATAGCGCTTTGACGCAGGCAGAGCCCGCTACCGCTCGTACCAACTCGGCAGTATCGTCATCCCAGCTTGCCGCCATACCAGCACGAATCTCAGCTTCCGTGTCCGATACGATTTGGCCGCAGGTGCTGTCATCTGCAGGGGATATAACTGACCAAGGAAGTAGTGCCAAAACCATTAAAACGTTACGCATAGTGCCCTCACTCTTGCTGCTAATTGATGTGTTATTGCACGTAAATCCTCCCATAGATGCGCGTTGGTGTATCGCACCTTTTCAGTGCATCGCGGTGTATAGCCGCCCCAAAAAAAGACAGCTTCGCACCGAACCCTTGCAGTCGCGTTTACAGAAAAATGATGCAAAATGATAAATTATCTATATTTAACAATGACTTAAAAAAACTGGCACAGTGATTGCTAATTCTGGGTGGGAGTGCAAAGGATCACCGTCGAGAGTTCCCACGTCGGCGCCCCAGCACACACTTAAGACACGTTATCCAGTTTACGAGGAACCACTATGTACACACTGCACACTAAAGCGCGCTCACTTAAAGGCCTAGTCGCCGCAACAGCTATTGCCGGCTGCGCCCTAGCAGCACCCTCTCAAGCGGGGGAATGGAGTGCCAATGCAGCGATGACCAGCAACTACATTTGGCGAGGTCTTACACAGACAGAAAACGAAGCTGCGGTTCAAGGTGGCATCGACTACAGCCATGAAAGCGGTTTCTATGCGGGCACCTGGGCATCTAACGTCAACTACGGCGCCGGCGATGTGTACTCGTATGAGCATGACATCTATGCGGGCTTCGCCTTCGACACCGGCGATATCAGCTGGGACTTTGGCTACCTGTATTACAACTACGACAAAGAAGCAGAGTTTGACTTTGGTGAAGTGTACGGCTCGGTAGGTATCGGCGCTTTCAGTGCCACGCTGTACGTCCTTGCCAATACCGAAGCTGACGAAGGCCCGGATCAGGACTTTGGCTTTGGCCAAGCATTCTATGGTTCCCTTGACTATGGCTTCACCGTGGGCAATGGCGTAGACGTGGGCCTGCACCTTGGCTATCACGACGGTGACTTTGCTGAGGCGTTCAATGGCAATGAGGATGGTTACTACGACTACAACATCAGTTTTAGCAAGGATGGTTTTTCGTTCATGATCAGCGACACCAATGTCGAAGGTGGTGCCGCTGAGGGTGGCTATGACAACGACCAAATGAAGTTTGTCGTCTCTTATGCTGTAGACATTTCCATGTAATTTCTGTTTCGCCATCCGCGCTGGCGCGGGCAATCAATGAAAAAACCCGCACTGGCGGGTTTTTTTTGCTCGGCAATCTGTCACCCGATTCAAATGATTCATACCCGAACCCGGACCGCGCGCCCTCATAATGTCGGTCAGCATTGACCGCACATACTCATTGCTCGACTGAAATAACAAAATAATGAGCCGCATTTGAACCTCGGGGTTTCTATCGGCTCTTGTTATCAACTATATTCGACAGCATCAAGTACCTAAACGAGAGAGCACAGGGGCCCCAGAATGACAGATATATGCAATAAAACAGTATGGATAACCGGCGCTTCCTCGGGCATAGGCGCAGCACTCGCGAAGACTGCGAGCGAAGCAGGAGCCAAAGTCATTCTTTCGGGACGGCGCCTTGAAGCATTAGACGAGGTCGCCCGCAGCCTTGTCGGGCCCAACCTGACGCTACCGTTTGAAGCCACGGATTACCCCGCGCTCGGGACTGTTGTCGAGCAGGCATGGAACTGGCAGGGTCAAGTCGACGTACTGATCAACAACGCCGGCATTAGTCAGCGTAGCATCGCAATAGAGACGACGCCTGAGGTGTACCAACACTTGCTCGATGTGGATTTGCTCGCGCCCATTTGGCTGACTCAGCTGCAGTTAGGGCGCATGGCTGCTGTTGGCGGTGGGCATATCGTTGCGATCAGTTCCGTTGCTGGGCGTATAGGTGCGCCCATGCGCACCGCTTACTCTGCAGCCAAACACGGTCTCATTGGCTACATGGACGCATTACGCTGCGAGGTAGAAACACTGCACAACATTCATGTGACCAATATTCTACCCGGCTCGGTTGCCACCAATGTATCCCGAAATGCGCTTACCGCCGACGGTTCTCAGCGCCTGCGCTCGGACGACATTATTGACTCGGGTGATGACCCGCTCGATTGCGCGCGCGCCATTCTCGATGCCATCAAGACCAATACAAACGAACTCATTTACGCAAAAGACAATGAACTCGAGCTCGCGAAACTGCGACACGCTGACCCCGATACATTTTTCGAAGCCATTGCCGGCTACGGCGCACAGACAGTGTTGGCGTTACAAAACGAGAATAGCTGACCGTGCAATCTTGCCGTGGCTTTTACTCACGCTGCTCGCAAGGCCCTACCCAACCGGGTATTCCCAAGCGCTGTCGCAGCTTGGCCCTCTGCCCACGCTAGCTGACCGGCAATCCATACTCGATCGACAATGCCCTCAGGCCTGTTAACCATTTGCTGATGCTGAAATATCTCGCGGTACTCAAGGCGCCGTGTTTGGTCAGGCTCCCAGCCGTCGAAGGCGCTGGGGTTAATAAGCACGACATCGGCCTGCTTGCCGATCTCAAGAGAACCCGCGTCGATACCGAAAAACTCAGCAGGCTCGCTGGTCAATCGCTGCACCATGCGAGATACCGTCGCTTCATCTCGCTCGCGAGCCAGCTTTAAAGACATAAGATTAGCGTCAAAAAACGCCATGTTAGTTATGTGAGCACCCGAATCATTGAACCCGGGCATAGCGGCATCATGGAGTAACAAGTCGAGCGTAGCGCGATTGCCCACATTGCCCACATCCGCGTAGAAGCGGAATGTTTTGTCATACTCCCGCAGCAAATGGATCATAAAATCGGCATCGGTCTCAAGATGGCCTGGAAACTTATCAAGTTCGACTCGCTCTGCATCGCTGCGGGCTTGGCTTAGATCTCCCGATTTGTAAGCTTCAACACGCGTCATAACTTGTGCGAAAGTCTCACCATCCCACTCTGGAATCGGCGCACCGTCGAAAACTAAAAGATTAGGGTCGCGAATAACCAAGCTGTCTGGCAGACCTTTTCGAGCTTTCCAACTGGCGAAATCATCGCCGGTGCGACCATGACGCCACTCGCGGCGGAAACGCTCTTGCCATTCGGCATCATTCAATAACGCGCGGCGCCCTTCAAGATCATCATATTCCTTAGCGATTAACTCGGCGGTCGCCGTCATCTCTTCAAACAAGGGACTAACGATACCGTCAGACCATACTCGGAAGTTGGTACCGAGTGCTTGAAAATGTAACTTCCCTTTTAGCAGCCGAGAATTGAGCAGCCGTGCATAGTTTAGAAACAGGTTGCCCGCCTTCGGTGCCACAGCCATCTCCATCGCTGACAGCGCCGATGTCTTAAGCGTCTTGCCAAAAAGCCTGCCACTAGTGAGCGCAAAATAGGCAAACGCCATTAACTTATTTTCAATGATTGGCGTGGTCTGCCACACCCGCTGGTTGTTTCGAACGACCTTAAGTAAGCGCTTCAATTCGCCAAAGCTCGCAAACTGCGTCGGAATTCGTTTGTCTGTATTCGGCGCATTGGACAAATAATGAAACGGCAAGCCGTCTGTGCTCATGCCAATGAAGCCTTGAGTCATTGCCTCTTGTAACAGCGACTCCATGTGCTGAAGCTCCGCCTCTGTAGGCGCGCGACTGATGCTGTCCTGCAAACCCATGGCTTCAATGCGTAACATGGAGTGAGGCACAAACGCGGCCAAATTAGGACCTAACGCTACCTCGGTAAAATGATCGAGATAATCGCCCGTGTTGTCCCAAGTGATCGCGTCAGCGCATTGGCGAAGGACTTTCTTAGGGATATTTTCAACACGCGTAAAACAATCGACGATAGGCTCCTGATCGCCAGTTTGCTGGCGACCAAAGCATGTCCCGAGACTGCAATTTCCAACCAGTACCGTCGTCGTGCCGTGGCGAACGACTTCGGGTAACCCGGGGGCTACATCCACTTCCAAATCGAGGTGGGTATGAATATCGAGCATGCCCGGCATTAGCCACTGATCTTTAGCATCAACCACTTCGCGCGCCGCTTGCTCGGGCAAATCGCTCCCGCGTGCTGCTATTCTTCCATCGGCGATAGCAATATCTTCAATGCGAGGCGGCTTTCCTGATCCATCAAAAAGTGTGGCGCCTTTGATCAACACATCCCATGTCTGCGTCATCGTTGTTATTTCCCCTTTATGTTCCGCTTCTATGATCGATCTTCCGCTTCTATGCTCGTCGCCATAGTTTGTAGTGACAATTCATCGCCCCGTTGCGAGCAAGCCCATACACAATGGCTAATCTAATTTCACATCGTGATAAACACGTTGTACGTCCTCGCAGGCATCTAGCAGGTCAAGCAACTTTTCAAATTGCTCGAGCTCATCGCCGGTCAATACAGTCTCACCCTTAGGCACAAACTGAATTTCATCGACTTCAAAATCGATGCCTGGATACGCCTCAGTTAAAGCATTACGTGCACGAGCGTACTCTGTGTGAGGGGCAATAACCGTTAGCAAGCCATCGTCACTCTCAACATCCGTCACATCGACATCGCCCAACAGCAGGGTCTCCAAGACTTCGTCTTCGTCACCTTTAAAAACAAAAATAGCCGCGTGGTCAAACATATGCGCCACTGTGCCGGGCGTCCCAATCTTGCCTTTACCTTTAGTGAAGGCCGGCCTTACATCGCCGATAGTGCGATTGGCATTATCGGTAAGACAGTCGACCAGCACCATGGAACCACCAGGACCAAAACCTTCGTAGCGCGCGACCTGAAAATCCTCGCCTACTCCCGAGCTTGCCTTGTCGAGCGCTTTGTCGATGACATGCGAGGGCACTTGGTCCTTTTTAGCGCGATCGATGAGGGAGCGAAGCGATAAATTGGCTGACGGATCGGCGCCGCCGGCTTTCGCCGTGACATAGATTTCACGACTGTACCTAGAGTAAATTGAGGTTTTAATGGCCGCAGTTTTGGCCATAGACATTTTGCGATTTTGGTACGCACGCCCCATTAGTCAGCTCCAACACGAATAAATAAAGAAGCCAATTCTAGCGCTTCGAAGGAGAATTTGCTCGCCTTCATCTTTGAAGGGCCGGCATAAAAAAACCACAGCGCAAGCGCCATGGCTTTTTCTCGAAGAGTCGCGGGCACACCTCAACTAATCAGCCTGCTTGCGCTACCCGTTGCATGCACCACACCTGAAGATCAATCGCTGACTGACACCCAATCAGCGCTGCCAGTGAGCATAGTGTCGATCCACTGGCTCACCACCGTACCACCGACTTCCCGGGTAAACTGCGCCTGAATAAACGTGTGACTATTACCGTCGGCAATCAACGATTTAAAGCGCTCGGGATAAGCTTCTTCAAGCTCAGCCATTGCTGGTAACAGCGCCGCCTCAAAAGCGTCGCCACCAATACCTAGAAACGTATCGGCAATGACCGAATCCTGTTTGGTACTCATAAAGCCCATACGGAGGTTCGCATCCTCTGCCAGCTGGTATTTGTGGTAGCCGGTTAAATGCCCCTCAGGCGTTACACAGTCATCGCAACTTTCTGGAAGAAACGCCGTGGCGTTCCACTCATTACTGACAAAGTCGATGTAACCCGGAAAAGCAATGCCCACACCCGAGTCATTAATCAGCTCAATGGGCGTATCAGGGAACAACTTTCGAACCAGTGGCAAAGCATAATCTGTTCCGTAACCACCAGCACTGTTACCGGTCAGTAAAATCTTGCTTGGCGCAGAAAACGTGTTGGCTACTACATCGAGCGCAGCTGACAAGTTACGCAAGCCCCGTTGATAACGGTCAATTGTGCCGTCGTTATCGTCGTCGTAGTCAACATCGCCTGAAAAGACCGAGCCATCGCAGTACGGCAAATAGGCAACATCGAAGCCTGAGGCAGGATTCTGATCGTCGTTCGGGTTTAAAATGCCAAACTCGGGCATGCCGGGCGCCGCAGCAGGTGTCGCCTGGCACAGCTGGCTGGTGCAGGCACCACCACCTTCAAGAAAGATCATAACTTCGTCGCCTGAACCTGCGCGGGTAGCCATCGTATACTCCCCACCCACCAGGCAGAGCGGCCCATCGCCTGCACCAAAGGTGTGCTGAACAAGATCGCCTGCGGTCTCTGAGGACATCGGAGTGAACTCCCCCAAGTAACGATCAACGCCTTGTGCATACAACTCTTCAAAAGGCACTGGAGCGGGTTCGGGTTGGGGCTCGGGGACGGTTGCTACGGGAGGCGCTTCGTCGGGGTTCGAATTGGAATCAGAACAGGCCCCCAAACCTATCAACATAGCGAGGATGAAAAAACTTTTTGCAGCAGCAGAGATCGGAGACATAGCAGATACCCTAGTTTTTATTAATATTAGATCTTGTGTATACGCGACAAAACCTCAGTAGACCACTGGGCGTCTAATCTCTAACTAGCCCTATTCACGGCGCTGCGAAACACGACGCCGCAAACACAAGCGTCGATAGCTATTAATCGACCGCCGAACGGTATTTGGCTGCTCCAAACCAGTAACAGGTAATGGCGACATAACCCATGCTCAGGCTAGACAGCAGCGCCCAACGAACGGAGGCAGCACCAAACGAAGCGAGCCCATCACTCAACATACCGACGAGCAGCGGACCTAATCCTAGCCCCAGCAAGTTGAATACGAGAAGCAACAGTGCTGACGCCTGTGTGCGCCAGTGGCTAGGCACCAAGTTTTGTACCGCCGCATACGATGGCGCAATCCAAAAGCAGGCGAACACCGAGGATAGGCCCATGAACACTAAAGCGACTGGCGCCGTCTTGCCCGCGATAGTGAATACTGCGCTCGCAGGCCACAGCAAAAAGAGTGCTTGCAAGGGTAAAGCCACCATTAAACCGACGGCAGGAATCCACAGCTGCCATCGGTTATCTCTCAGCGCCAAGCGATCTGCTAACACGCCACTGACGATGGTCCCTACGGTGCCACCCGATAAACCAATAATACCGAGCCACAGCCCGGCATCGACTAAGGACATTCCATGAACTCGGACAAGAAAGCTCGGCGACCAAACACCCAGTCCGTAACCTGGGATCGCCGCAAAACCAACGCCAAGCGCAATCAGAAAGAAGGAAGGTAGGCGGACGATGCCACTCACGGCGCTCATCATAGAGCGATCGGCTTCTAGACCCTGAGGCTTTACTTTGATGGGCTCTTTGACGGTAAAAAACAAAAGCAATGCGAGTCCCACGCCGGGCACCCCAAAAACGAAGAATACCGTACGCCAACCGAACGCCTCAGCGATTAATGCGCCGCCAAACAAACCCACCAGCACGCCGATATTGGGCGCTGTGGCCAGCACACCTTGTGCGAGAGCCCGGCGTTCCTTTGGGAAATAATCAGTCAACAATGATTGCGACGGCGGCGTACCCCCCGCCTCGCCAATACCGACACCCACCCGCAACAAGGCCAACTGCCAGAAACTGCCCGCCGTGCCACAAGCAGCCGTTACAGCGCTCCAAGTCGCCATAGATATCGCTAAAACATTGCGACGGGACCAACGATCAGCCAGTCGCGCTACGGGCACACCCAAAGTCGCATAAAACAGGGCAAAAGCGAGGCCTGATATAAGCCCCATTTGGGTATCACTAGCACCAAACTCTGCTTTAATCGGCTCGAGCAAAATTGTCATGACCTGACGGTCGACAAAATTGAGCACGTAACCACAGGTCAATATGAATAACACGTAATTTCGATAGCGCGGCGTGAACTGCTGCGATACGTCGATTTGAGAATCAGACTGAGGCATTAGGTTTCTCTTATAATAGTTTTCTGACAATCGTTTTTTCTGACAATCGAGTTTTTAAATTTTTGGGAGACTATCACCAATCTGGGGACGCTATGGCATCCAAACGAACTATCGGTAAACTAGCGCCCAACGTGTCACCCAATGTGTTCGAACCGGGCTCTTTAACCTGATCCTCTAAGCTAGCCCTTTAACCTGACCCTTTAACCTGGCCCTCTAACCTGGCCCTCTAACCTAGCCCTCTAACTAATCTGGCTCTCTGCCCAACAGGACGAAGTCGTACCCAATGAAAACAATGATCAGATTACTGTGCCTTTACGCCACTTTTTTACTCGTTAGCAGCGCTTACGCTGTATCGCCCGACGATGCTCCTTGGGACGTGTCGAATCCGCCCGGAGAATGGCGGGAAATCACTATCGACACGAGTACCACGACATGGTCGTTTGTCGATGTCAGCCCTGACGGTGAAACACTTGCTTTTGATATGCTGGGCGATATCTACACCGTGCCAGTTAATGGTGGGCAGGCAACGGCATTAACCCATGGAATTGAATGGAATTTCCAGCCGGCCTTCAGTCCTGACGGTAAGAAAATCGCGTTCATCTCGGATCGAGATGGCTTTGATAATGTCTGGGTTATGAATACCGATGGCAGCAATCTCGTCAAGATTACGTCCGAAACCGAGCACAACGTTCACAATCCAGCCTGGTCCCCCGACGGTCAATGGCTCGCCGTGCGAAAAGGAACCGTTTCACGACGCAGCATCCCGGCGGGCGAAATCTGGATGTATCACATCAATGGCGGCAGCGGCGTCGAACTTGTCGACCACCCCGACGGCAAAAAAGCGCAGAAATCGATTGCTGAACCGGCCTTTTCACCAGACGGGCGTTTCTTGTACTACAGCCAGGACACAACGTCAGGGTGGATTTGGCAGTACAGTAAGGACTCTACAGGAGAAATTTTTGCCATCAAACGCCTTGAGCTCGCGACAGGTGAGACGGAAACCTTTGCAGGCGGACCCGGCGGAGCGGTACGACCGACGCCCTCACCCGATGGCCACAAATTGGCCTTCGTAAAAAGACTGCCAGATTTCAATAGCGCCATTTATATCAAAGACCTCACATCCGGCAACGAGCGGCCCGTCTACAAAACCCTCGAGAGAGACAACCAAGAAACTGCAGGATCTCACGGCAATACCACCGCCTTTGAATGGCTTCCCAATAATCGCGACCTCGTGTTTTGGAGTGCAGGCAAATTCCACCGCCTGGACACCGAATCAGGTGATGTCGTCGACATTCCAGTCAGAGTGCAGGTTACGAAGCAGGTGCGTAAAACAGTGCGCTTCCCCGTGGTGGTTGCGCCCGAAACCTTCGATGTGCGCATGCTCCGCTGGGCACAATTGTCGAACAATAACGATCACGCTATTTTTCAAGCACTCGGGCATCTGTACACCGCAACCGTTAAGGGTGGGCAGTCGGCAGGCCACAAGCGTCTTACCCAGCAAACTGATCACTTTGAGTTTTGGCCTTCGCTGTCTACTGACGGCAAGAAAGTGGTTTATACAACGTGGGATGACCACGATTTAGGGCGTATTCGGGTTGTCAGCAGTAAAGGCGGGCGAAGCCAGACCGTGGTTAATGTACCCGGCCACTACGTCGAGCCAACGTTCTCGCCCGATGGCGAGCACATCGTTTACCGCAAAGTAACCGGCGGCTATTTACTCTCTCCTCAGTGGTCGGTAGAACCTGGGATTTACCGAGTCGCCGTTGATGGTGGCGAGCCCGTAAAAATCGCATCAAGCGGGCGAGACCCCAAATTTAGCGCCGATGGGCAGCGCATTGTATTCTCTCAACGCGGTCCCGATGGTCTGGTCTTGAAAAGCGTTGACCTGAATGGGCTTGACGAACGCGAGCTCGCAAAAGGTGAGAACGTCACGAGTTATGCCTTGTCTCCCGATGCGCAATGGCTGGCCTACACCGAACATTTTAGCGCCTATGTCATGCCCTTCACCCAGGCAGGCCTACCCCTCACAGCGAGCCGTACGGGAACATCTGTGCCGGTTAAGCGTGTGTCTCAGCGAGCAGGCGAGTTTCTACACTGGTCCGCCGACAGCCAGTCGCTTAGATGGTCGAATGGGCCGAGCCTCAGCAGTCGCAACTTAGCCGATGCGTTTGTTTATTTTGAGCGCGGCAGTGAAGCCGAGGAGACCGCAGAACTTAAGGCAGAATCTAAAGCAGAACCCAAGATAGAAACCATCAATCTTGGGTTCCAAGCGAAGGCGGACAGTCCCGATACGCGCGTTGCCCTAGTCGGCGGCACCATCGTCACGATGCGCGATGCTGACCACCAGCAAGAAATCATAAAAGACGGCGTCATTGTCGTAGAAAATAATCGTATAAAAGCCGTTGGAACACGGGACCAAGTCCGGCTACCCAGCAACGCCAAAGTGATTGATATCAGCGGCCAAGTCGTTGTGCCAGGCCTCATTGACGCTCATGCGCACGGCGGTGTCGGCAGCTACGAGATCATACCCGAGCAAAACTGGACCCAATACTCCAACCTGTCATTTGGCGTCACAACGATTCACGATCCCAGCAACGACACGAGCGAAATATTTGCCCACGCAGAATTACAGCGTACGGGACAAGTGTTAGGACCTCGCACTTACTCAACGGGCACCATACTGTACGGTGCTAATTCGCCGGGGGCCACGTCTCAAGTGAACAGCTTAGAGGATGCGGAATTTCACATTGACCGCTTGAAGTCAGCAGGTGCCATTTCGGTTAAAAGCTATAACCAGCTCGGTCGCGGCTCACGCCAGCAGATCATTAGAGCGGCGGATAAGCATGGAATCATGGTGGTGCCAGAAGGCGGCATGAAATTTCAACACAACATGAATCAGCTTGTTGATGGTCATACGAGTATCGAACACGCATTACCCATAGCGCACATTTACGATGACGTCACACAACTATGGGGCCAAATTGAAACAGCTTACGTACCGACCTTCGGCGTAGCCTATGGAGGTATATCGGGTGAAAACTATTGGTATGACCGAACCGATGTTTGGCGTAACGAACGACTGATGCGCTATACGCCCGCACAGTTTGTAGAGCCACGCAGCATGCGCCGAACCAAAGCGCCAGATCACCACTACAACCACTTCAATGTCGCTGCAACTGCTAAGCAGCTTCGTGATAATGGCGTGCGAGTGATGATTGGCGCGCACGGTCAGCGTGAAGGCTTAGCTGCACACTGGGAGATGTGGATGATGGAACAAGGCGGCTTCACACCCTGGGAAGCATTGCGAGGTGCAACAAGCGACGCGGCGATTCACTTAGGCATGGATGCAGACTTGGGTTCGATTGACGTGGGCAAGCTTGCAGACCTGGTCGTCATCGACGGCGATGTCTTAACGGATATTCGGCAGTCTCAGAATGTTAGCTTCACCGTACTCAATGGCCGCATTTTTGATGCGGAAACCCTGAATGAAGTGTTCACGGGTAAGCGGGAACGCCAGCCATTTTTCTTCGAACAAGCGGGCGGAGAGCTAGTACCCGCAGCTACTGCGAACGCCATCGAGGCCAAAATGGAGCGCCACCATTGGCGTCATTGAACACGCACTGAATTAACTGAACCCTAGACCAGCTCGATATCCAAGAATTTCCGCAAAAATGTGTGGTAACCCACTGGAAACAAGCGGGACACCCATTGCATGAATTTAGCGTCGTTACCGACCATAATTTGAGGCTTTGAACGTGAAACGCCCTTCAAAATAATACTGGCTGCCTGCTTGGGCGTGGTGGGGGTGTGTTGCTTAAATTGCCGATCCCGTTCGTCTGGCGTAGTGCTCGGTTGATCACTATCGGCACGAGCACGGCGGGCAATATTGGTTGCAATACCACCCGGGTGGACGCAGCTCACGCGGATAGACGTGCCATGATACTCAGCCACTAGCGACTCAGAAAAACCACGCACAGCAAACTTAGCGGCATTGTAGGCCGATTGCGTGGGCACACCGATCATGCCAAATATCGACGATAGGTTTACCAAGTGACCCACAGGAGCCTTGGTGAGCAAGGGTAAAAAAGCGCGCGACCCCCACACGACACCCCAGAAATTAACGTTCATTAGCCACTGATAGTTCTCCTCAGTGGCGTGCTCGAAACGGGCCGCGTATGCAACGCCCGCATTATTGAAAAGCGCATCAATTGAGGTAGTAGCGTTCGCAACCTGCAAAGCCCAACCATCGATAGCGTCTTTGTCGCCGCAATCGACCACTGCAAGGTGAACAGCGCCATCGTCTTCATTCAACAACGCATGAGTCTCTTGAAGTCGCGCTTCACTGATATCGCACAGCCAAAGATCACAGCCTTGGGCGTTGAGTTGAATGGCTAATTCACGTCCCATACCGTCACCGGCACCCGTAATTGCGACACGCTTGCCCTGAAAATATGTGCTCATAATGCTTTTCCTATTGTTGTTGTGCCATACGCGGGACGCTCGCATGGTCGCTGAACTGCACAAATGTATCAACTCGCCAAACCTGTTATTTTATAATAGCCGAAACACATTAGTCGTATTAACCCACAGGAACTGGCATGAAGCCCACCGACTTCCTCTCTAAAAATGACATTCAGCGCTTCACTGAACGTAGCGACCTAGCCGGCGCGTGGATGGTGCTCAGCAACTGGCTAATCATTGCCGCGGCTTTCACGACCGTCGCGCTGTGGACGAATCCCATCACCCTACTATTCGCCATATTACTGCTGGGAGGGAGGCAGCTCGGACTGGCAATTTTGATGCATGAAGCAGGCCATAAAACACTCTTTCGCTCCCAGCGCATGAATCAGTTGATTGGCCAATGGCTTTGCGCGTATCCCGTTATGGGTGACTGCGATCGTTATGGCGCTTCGCACCGAGTGCATCACCGAACCGCGGGCACCGAAAATGATCCAGATCTGCCTAACTATCAGAGCTACCCCGTAAGCAAGCAACGTTTTATTCGCAAACTCAAACGCGATCTATCGGGGCAGACGGGCTTCAAATTATTGGCGGGGCTAGTCACCGGTGGCGGTCGAAGCATTATGATGCGAGAAGGTGAAAAAACGTCGGTCACACAAGGTCTTATCGCCAACTCTCTGCTGTTTGGCGTTTTACTGGCAGTCGGACAGCCGGCACTCTATTTACTCTGGTTGGCGGCCTACGTGATCGCCTACCCATTGTTAGCGCGCATCCGACAAGTTGCCGAGCATGGCGCCGTGCCTAATCTGTTTGATGCCGATCCAAGACGTAACACTCGAACAACACTACCGCGCTGGTATGAGCGTGCAGTCCTCTGTCCGAACTACGTCAACTACCATCTCGAGCATCATCTTTTGGCGAGCGTACCCTGTTATCGACTGGCTGAGTTACACCGCCACCTGAAGGCAAAGGGCTTTTACGAGGGTTATCCCGATGCGCTCGCATACGGCTATTGGGACGTGATTCGGCGAGCCGTACCAGAGCTAGGGCCTATACGATCAGCGCCTCAGTAGCTTAGGTATTAATAAGGGAGTGCGCTTAACGTAAGCCTGGTAATCGCGGTCATCGCCCCACTGTCGCTTCGCCTTCTGCACTAACGTCGGAATACCGCTGACGCGCGTTAGTAGAACAATGACAAAAAGCGGCGATATCAGCGTCAAAAACTGCCCGCCAGCCATTGCGGGCAGTGCTGCAAGAGCAACCCCCACCCAAAGCAGTATTTCACCAAAGTAATTAGGGTGCTGGGACAACGACCACAGCCCGCTCGAAATGAATTTACCGTGATTAGCGGCATTGCGACGAAAGACGGTTTTTTGATGGTCGGCGTAGGCTTCAAAACCAAGGCCCATGCACCACAGTCCAAAACCAAGCCAAGAGAGAGGCGTAAGTGGCTCACTGGTACCGCTTAGAATAACAGTTAGTGCGGCAGCGCATGTTAGAGATACCCATAAGCCCTGTAAATTCCAAACCAAGAAGAAACGCGCCGGCAAGTGTTTGAGCTGGCGAAAGCGCTGATCTTCACCAACCTCACGTACGCGTAAAAACAAAAATGACCCCAATCGCAATGCCCAAACCACAACCATGGTGCCGAGCAATATTGGCAATGGACCGCCCTCTCCCAGCCACAACGCCACGACAACGGCGCAGGCAAAAGAACAGCTACCTATGAGGTCGTAGAAATGCTCAGTCTTGTGATACCACGCATGCAGAAAGCCAAGCCACTGCACCAGATAAATCACTGCAAAAATGACAGGTAGCGATGGCCAACCCATCAAGAGAGCCATAGGAGGGTTGGCAAGCCACCCTAAACCCAGGGTAATGAAGACTAAAAAGCCCGCAATTCCGACAAACTTCACAACGCGCTACCTCAGTCTCGACCTACGACAAAATTCACGCAGGTAGTCGCACTACCCCCCATGTTAAACGTCATAAAATTATTAGCTTCCGCCACTTGTGCGGCACCCGCTGTTCTTGAAACTTGCCGGTGCGCATCTAAAAGCATACGAACACCCGTGGCACCCACAGGGTGACCAAGACCCATAAGGCCTCCACTTGGGTTAATCGGAAAATCACCATCGGCGGCAATGAGGCCTTCCTCTACCGCACGCCAACTTTGGCCTGGCGCGGTCAAGCCCGAATGATCGATTGCCATGTATTCCGTAGCGGTAAAACAGTCGTGAGTCTCTAAGCCATCGGTTTCACGAATATCATTCATACCCGCACGATTGAGGGCCTCTTTGAATGCTTTGGCCACATGGGGAAAGATGAGGGGCTCTCCTTGGCTTATTCGTATTTTCTCTTCCAACAGCAAGGGCGCTGACCGATGTCCCCACCCCTTAATACGAGGAACGTCAGCGAGTGATATGCAACGTTTCGCCGCCCAAACCTTCGCGAATGCTTCATTAGCGAGCACAATACTCGCAGCACCGTCAGTTATTTGGCCGCAGTCGAGCTTCCGGATCGCCCCTTCGATGGATGGGTTGCCCGAGTACGGCGCGTAGAAAGATGCATCATCAATTCGCCACTCTCGAGTTTGCGCTAATGGATTGCGCCTGCCATTAGCAAAGTTAATCTCGGCAATGCCTGCTAGGTGCTCATGTTTTAAACCGTAGCGACTATCGTATTCGGTCGCTATGCGATCAAACAGGTGCGGCCAAGGGAATTCACAATCCGTCGCTTCCTGTCCCTGCCACGCTGCCGCACCCAGATAATCCGCGCCGGTTCGGCCATCGACATTGCGCATGACTTCAATGCCTGTCACTAGGGCGCATTGATAATGTCCCAGCATTAACTCTCGCATTGCGGCCAAAATCGCCACTGAACCAGAGGCACATGCGGCCTCATGACGCGAGGTCGGAAGATCTCTGAAAGCGGGCGACAAGTGCCCAAAAAAACCGCCCAATTGGCCTTGCTTCACAAACAACTCAGCAACAAAGTTACCCACATGGCCCACATCAATATCTTCAGGGTCTACTTGCGCATTGTCGAGAGCTGCAAACGTGACCTCACTGAACAACTCAAATGCGTTCGAGCCCTCTCGCGTAATGTTGCGGGCGAAGTCGCTCTGTGAACCGCCAAGCACATATACCTGCTGCATATTATTCGTCTCCAAGATCTAGCAAGGTGCTTTCAACGTCATTTTGCACAGGCTCATTGCTACACAAACGAGCGCGTGACAAAACTGATGTCTCACTGCGTACAGAGATTACCGCGGTTAACGGACTTAAGCGACACAATGAAGGATACGCCAGACGCGGACCGACCTAGCCTTGGGTCTCAAACTGTGCGGCAACCTGCGCGCTAAGTTGAGGTCGGACCAGTTTTCCCAGCGGATTGCGTGGCAGGCTTTCCACAACAGCGAGAAATTCCGGTAATTTCAGTCGTGCCAAGCCGAACCCTTCAAGGAAAGCAATCACATCGTTTAACTGCGGCGGATTATCGCGAGCCTCGGGTACGATACAAACACACAAACGTTCACCCAGTACCGCATCGGGCACAGAACAAACGGCAGCTTCGAGTGCGCCTGGTAATTGCGTCAATAAACCATCAACCTCGTCAGGCGCGATTTTGAACCCACCTCTATTAATGATGTCTTTAATGCGACCAACAATTCGATAATGGCTCGGTAGATTGGCGTCGAGCGCCAACAAATCACCCGTTCGAAACCAGCCGTCTCTGGTAAAGACATCGCTATTATCAACACCGAGATACCCGGCGAAAACACCGGGCCCGCGAATTACCAGTTCGCCTGCCTGTTCAGGGTCTACTACCCGCGCACCACTCTCGGGATCACGAAGCTGGGTCTCAAAATTGGGCGTTGCGCCGTCTTCACGGTGCGCGAACAAGTGTGCGCGATGCTCAATTTTTGGAGTGTCTTGAGGTGTTGCATACAACGCGATGCCCTCGTTGCTGCCGTAAAAATTAATAACGGGTATCCCGTAATTTTGTTCGAAGGTGCGAATCATTTCCGTCGCTAGAGGAGCCGACCCCGAACCTATGGCGCGCAAAGAGTTAATCCCACAGCTTTCCCACATCACCGGTGCTGCAGCGAGTTTGTTCAGTAGCGGCGGTGGCGCTACCGTGAACTGAACCGCTTCTTGCTTAAGCTGAGATAAGAAAAGCTGCGGATCCAATGGGTGATGCAGTACCAGCTCTGCTGCAAACTGTGCAGCCGGGAAGATGAATCCCCCGAGAGCAGCCATATTGATCAAAGGAAAAGGCACTAACCAACGTTCATGCATGCAATAGCCAGCGGCCTCTGCAGTCAGTCTTGCTTGAACTTGCCACATCGTCTCTGTCCGCGGGACTGGTTTAGGCTGCCCAGTAGTACCCGACGTCCAACACAGCGTCAAAAGCCGATCGCCCCTCGCTTCCAGGGGCGAGTCAACGTCTACGGGCAAGTCAAATAGCGGCTCTGACTGTAGATCCACGACATCAAGAACAGCACAAGGCAAGTCACTGGTTTTCGCCCGAGTAATCAATTCACCCTCACGAAAAGCTGCGGTTGTTATCATCACCTTTGGATTAACTATCGAGGCGAAATGACGTAGCTCAAATGCACTGTACTGTACCGCCACCGGTGAGATAACGGCACCCATACGACTGGCAGCAACATAAAGCGCACAAAGCTCGGCTGTATTGGGCAGCTGCACCATAAAGACATCGCCTACCCTCAAGCCTGCTCGGAGCAAACCGCTCACCAATCGATCGACCAACTGATCGTACGCCGACCACGTTAAGCGCAAAGGCTGCCTGCCTATGAGTTCGAAGGTGTTGGGTGCTTCGATGATGGCGAGCTGCTGGGAATACAGACGCCCATGGCTCGCGACCTGCTCGCTGAGTGTTACATGATTTATTGCTGCCAAGAGCCCACCTATTGAATCGATTTATCGTTATATTGTCTGCGCCTAAGCGCTTGGATTCGTCGCCACTTGTTATGCTTAAGTGTCGGCTGACCGAGCCCGAGCGTCAACATGATCATCATTGGTAGATAAGGAGTTTGTGTGTCAGGCACTTTTCAAATCACTATCGCGCGCGAGCAAGATGTGGCGCAAATATTGACCTTTATTCAGGAGCTTGCCGTCTACGAGCGAGAACCCGATGCGGTTGTCGCCACCCATGATGATCTTCGCAACGCGTTGTTCGGCCCAGCACCGAAAGTGTTTGCCGTTTTATGCTGGGAAGACGATACGCCCGTTGGCTTCGCGCTGTACTTTTTTAACTACTCAACATGGCTCGGTCAGCACGGGATCTACCTCGAAGACCTGTACGTCACACCGAGCTTCAGAGGTCGCGGAGCCGGCAAATTGCTCCTTCAGCATTTGGCGGGCATCGCGGTTGCTGAGGGCTGCGGACGCTTCGAGTGGAGTGTTCTCAATTGGAATAAGCCCGCGATCGATTTTTATGAATCTGTCGGTGCTCGACCACAGTCAGAATGGATGGTCTATCGACTTACTGGCCAAGCGTTGGAGGACTTGGCGCTCCCTAATACGCCAGTGCATCGTTAAGCCAGGCGCTAATCCGACCTTCCTGTAACAGTCGTTCCACAGTTGCGTTGACCGATGCATTAAGCGCGCTATCACGGGTCATAAGCACCGCCTTGTTGTGATGGCTCAGCAAACCTTCACTTAGCTGACACAATGATGGATTCCGTGCAGTTTGCAAGCGTATTTCCACGGCGTCGGTAATCATGATGTCCGCACGCCCAGCCGCTATCTCGTGAAAAATTGTGCGGTTGTCATCAAATACCGTAATCGTGGCGTTGCGAATATGCTCGTCGACAAAGGCTTGATTAGTGCCGCCCGGATTTACAATGACACGGACCTCAGGTCGATCAATACTGGCAAGCGTTGACCAGCGGCGGCCGTCGCTGCAACGCCCTAGCATGGCCTTGCCGTCGGCGTAATAAGGAACAGAGAAGTTGGCCACTAACGCGCGCTTTTCTGTCACGGTGATACCGCTCAAGGCAATATCAAAGTACCGCCCCTCATAATCGGCCATTAGAGTAGGCCAGGACGTTTTTACAAATACGGGCTCAACGCCCAGGGCCCTGGCAATCGACTGGCCTATTGATACATCGACTCCAGAGAAACCATCCGTCGATACTAGCGAGAACGGCGCATAGTCCCCCGTTGTTCCAATTCGCAGTCGTTTGGCACCCAGAATCTGGCTCATGGTGTCAGGATAAAAGGCGCGGCCTCGAACGCCGTGTATTAGATTATCTATCGCTGCATCACTTAAACCATATATGTTAGTTAACACTTGTTCGAGTGTTTCATCGGCTACGATCGGTTGCTCCGCCCACGCTTGAACAATCTGATCGCCTAATCGCAGCAGAGCGGGTCGCAAGTCACGATTTAAGTCGGGCGCAATCGCGGGCGAGCCCTGCTCGTACCACTGTTCAAACCAGGCGCGCTGAATAACTTTTGCCGCTTCAATTTGCGCTTCAAAAAAGGCACGGGAAGACTCAGAGGTTAATCCGAAGCGAAGAGCGCTCAACTGTGCATTATCGAGTACAGCTTTCTCACGCTCAAGATCCTCTATAGCGTGCGCGTGGTGCCACTTATAGGCAGCGACGTCGCGCATTAGCTGTAAGCGCTGCGCCAACAGCGAGGGCAATGGTGTGTCACCCCCCGGCCTCTGCGCCATTAGATAAGATGGCTGGAGTAAGCAAAAAACTACACCCATCTGCGCAAGTGAACCAAGCGCGCGACGAAGGAGTCCTCGACGACGCCATGATGCGTTGAATGTAACGAACGACGATCGTACAGACGATGAAAGGGCCGTAAGACACCTCATTTGCGATATTGCCAACTTAAGTTGCTCATTCGTCATCTTATTACTTGTCGCGCGTCTGGTATCTTTGATTATCAATGATAAGGGAGCACTGATGTCAACTGACGCTTCCGATCTGAACATGGCGGGATTCATTGGCCCGAACATCTTCTGGCAGCGCCAGTTTATTTCATGCCACAGGCGCCATACGTCACAGATACATGCAGTCAAGTTTCTGACGCGCTAAATCTCCTGAAAGCGAAAATCTTGCTCTTGGAATAGCCTGAGCGCAGCACTAACAGCGAGACTGTTATACCGCGTATCAACATGATCACTGACCTCTTTCAATGCGGCATCAATACCCAATCCCGCGCGATAAGGTCTGTGGGATGACATAGCTTCGATCGTATCAGCGACAGCAATGACCTGCGCTTCGAGCAAAATCTGATCACCCACCAAACCGTTTGGGTACCCGGAGCCATCGAGTCGCTCATGGTGCTGATGCACGATCTCAGCGATTGGAGCATCGAAATTGATTTGGAGTTCAAGAAATTTTGCTCGGCTCGAAACGATGTCTGTTAGTGGGCCCAAGTCCCATAAATGTGTACCTACAACGCTCTCGTTAGTGCGACTGAGTAACTCACAAATAAACGGGTTAGCCGCGATGATGATGCCGGTGTCGGCGGCAACCAGTAAAATGCGGTCGCGCGCGGTTTCAAAGAGCCGACGAAAGCGTAGTTCGGAAGTCTCAAGTGCCTTTAACTCCTCGGATTTCACAATAGGCATGTAATGGAACTCCCGTGGCCTGCATACGCACCACCCACCATACACAGAATACTCAGCTAGCCATGGTATGTGAGCCCAATAAAGCGATTGAAGTGTCCTTGGGCATAGGGATTAAATCTAGCGCTAAACCGCTCATAGTTTGAAAAAAGACATCTGAAAACGCGTTACCGAAGTACAATAACCTCAGTTCGTTCACCCAAAGCTCCAACAACCTTACGCCGGGAAGCGTCATGTTCAGCGAAGTAATGCCCTACAGGAAGAAATTCACGTCGGTTAACGGCCATAAAGTCGCTTACGTCGACGAGGGGGATGGCGATCCCATTGTTCTGCTACACGGAAACCCTACGTCTTCATTTCTTTGGCGAAACGTCGCTCCAGCACTCCTTAGTTCGGGGCGCGTGATCATCCCCGATCTCATCGGCCATGGGGATTCCGATAAGCTACCCTCCACTCTTGGCGCTGATCGTTACACATTGGAAACTGCCTACAGCTACGTAGCGGGTCTATTAGAGGCAATTGATGTGACCGCCAATGTGACGCTGGTTATTCATGATTGGGGCAGCGCACTTGGGTTTATGTGGGCTATGCGTAACGAACGTGCAATGAAAGGCATCGCCTACATGGAGGGTATAGTGTGTCCCGTGAGCTGGGCTGACTGGCCAGACAGTGCGCGCGGTATCTTCAAAGGCTTTCGTTCTGAAAAAGGCGAAGATCTGATTCTTAATCGCAACATGTTTATTGAAGCGGTACTACCTAGCTCTATCATTCGAGAATTAACAGATAAAGAAATGGAAGCCTACAGAGCGCCATTTATCGAGGCCCAGGATCGCCAGCCTACGTTAAACTGGCCGCGACAAATTCCCATTGAAGGCGAACCTGCCGCGGTTGTAGCGTTAGTTGAAGAGTACGGCGCGTTTATGGCCCAGTCAGCTTTGCCCAAACTATTTATCAACGCCGAGCCTGGGTCTATCTTGGTGGGCAAGCAACGGGAGTTTTGCCGCCGCTGGCCCAATCAGCAAGAGGTCACAGTTCAAGGCCTACATTTTATTCAGGAGGACTCACCCATTGAAATCGGGCAAGCAGTCGCCTCCTGGCTTGAATCAATTTAGATCAATCAATTTTGTTCGGCCAATTTAGTATGACAAGTCAGCAATGGAAAAAACTATGAAACCCAGTACCAAGCCGCTCAATCCAAACTTCTCATCGGGACCATGCAGCAAAAGGCCCGGCTATGATTTGTCATCATTAGTGATTGAGAGTCTGGGGCGCTCGCATCGCTCTGCAATTGGCAAAAAGACGCTTCAGTTGGCGATAGATAAGACTGCAGAGATCCTCGGAGTCCCGGACGATTACCGAATTGGCATTGTCCCGGCATCAGACACAGGAGCCGTCGAAATGGCCATGTGGTCACTCTTGGGGGCCAGACCCATTGATGTTTTATCTTGGGAGTCTTTTGGTGGCGACTGGGCCTCAGACATCAAGAACCAGCTCAAGCTTGAACACGTTCGCCATCTCAGTGCGGACTACGGCTCGCTTCCAAACTTCGAGGATGTAAATCCAGAACATGATGTGGTGTTCACTTGGAACGGCACAACGAGCGGCGTCAAGGTCCCCAACGCCGATTGGATCTCGAGCCAGCGTTCGGGGCTCACTATTTGCGATGCCACTTCCGCAGTATTTGCGATGGACCTGCCCTGGAATAAGCTCGATGTTGTCACCTACAGCTGGCAAAAAGTACTCGGTGGCGAGGGTGCCCATGGCATGCTTATCCTAAGCCCGCGCGCGGTCGAGCGACTTGAGTCCTATACTCCACCATGGCCACTGCCTAAGATTTTTCGCCTAACCAAGGCAGGGAAGTTAATCGAGGGTATCTTTAAGGGTGAAACCATCAACACGCCATCCATGTTGTGTGTGGCAGATTATTTGGACGCTTTGCAGTGGGTAGAGTCTGTTGGCGGCTTAGCGGGCTGTGTTAAAAGATCTGAAGCTAACCTTGCGGCGGTGTCGAGTTATGTCGAGCAGCACGATTGGATACAATTCTTAGCAACCGACGCCGCAACAACGTCTAATACCAGTATCTGTTTAACCGTTGACGCAAGCCCTGAACAGGTAAAGACCATGATCGCCCTGCTAGCAGATGAACAGGTAGGTTACGACATTGGTGCCTATAGAGACGCGCCTCCGGGCCTTCGTATTTGGGGCGGCGCAACCGTAGAGAGCGCCGATATTGCCTCACTCATGCAATGGATTGGCTGGGCCTACACCCACGTCACCAGCACACACTAAAAGGCTTACATCATGTTTTATATTAGAACCTACAACAAAATTTCATCGCGAGGCCTATCGAGTTTCCCCGCCGACTTTTATCAAGTGTCTGAAGAAGAGAGCCAACCGCATGGGATTCTGCTACGAAGTCAAAAGTTACATGACATCGACTTGCCTGAATCAGTGCTCGGCATCGCACGCGCCGGCGCCGGCACCAACAATATTCCCGTCTCCACGTTTACGGAGAAAGGCGTAGTTGTCTTCAACACGCCAGGAGCTAACGCCAACGCGGTCAAGGAGCTGGTGCTTGCGGGCTTACTGCTAGGCTCTAGAGGCATTCTGCAAGGGCGCGATTACGTAAATACCCTAACGGAAATGAGCGACTCAGATGAAATGGCGAAACTGTTAGAGCAGGAGAAAAAGCACTACGCAGGCCGCGAACTCATGGGTAAAACATTGGGCATCGTCGGTCTTGGCGCCATTGGCTCACTCGTAGCCGATGTAGCTCTTGCCTTAGGAATGAAGGTCGTCGGTTATGATCCCGCGCTATCTATTGATGCTGCATGGCGCCTCTCTTCGCAAGTTAAGCGCATGGAGAGTCTCGAGCAATTACTGGGGCGCGTGGACTATGTAACGTTACACATACCCGCGATAGCAGCTACCAAGCACCTCATCAATGAAGACACGTTGCAACTGATGAAGTCGACCGCCTGCATTCTTAACTTTGCCCGCGCGTCTATCGTAGACTCTAATGCTGTAGTGCAGGCCTTAGATGCGGGCGCTCTGGGGCAGTATATTTGCGATTTTCCTGAACCTTGGTTGATCAATCATAAAAAAGTCATTGCGGTGCCTCATATTGGCGCGAGCACCGCTGAGGCTGAGGAGAATTGCGCTACCATGGCGGTCGCCCAGCTACGGGAGTTTCTCGAGCATGGCAATATCAAGAACTCTGTTAATTTCCCCACTACAGAGCTGGCACGAGGACACGGTAATACGCATGCACGACTAACGTTTACCAACCACAATAAGCCGGGTGTTCTCGGTCAGGTCCTGTCTATATTTGCAGAGCATGAGATCAATATCGTCGATATGGTTAATAAAAGTCGTGATGATATTGCCTACAATATTCTCGACATGAGTGAGCAGCCAAGCCAAGAAACCTTGAATGCTATGAAAGCGATTTCTGCTGTACTCAACGTCCGGGTGCTTTGAGAAGACCGCGCTGCTCTCGAGAGCTAGCTCTAGGATACCGAGGTCAAAAAAAAGCCCGCTTATCAGCGGGCTTTTTTGGTTACGAAGCACTTAGAACTTGAGCGTTCCACGCACACCGAACACTGCACCTTCATCCATGAACCACGTGTGGCTACCAGCCAACACGGGGGTATCGAAGCTTTGCTGCAGCGCCGCCTCATCAAAGATGTTACGGCCATAAGCCATCAACTCCCAAGACTCCCCTACCAAACCAATACGTGCGTTAACCTTGGTATAAGACGGAATTACATCAAGGGGGTCAGCATCACCCGCCGAGTCAAACTCATCACGGTAGTTCACATCCACGCCGGCAAACAGCTCCATACCCATGAAAGGTCGGCGGTAATCGAGGAAGGCGTTGCCACTCAATTCGGATGCGTAAAGCGTACGCACTCCAGTCAAGTCATTAGCTGAACCTGGACCACCCGCCGCAATACCCTGAGTCGTACCACAGGCTGAATTCTGATCCAACTGCTTGGCGTTGCAGGGACCGTCAACAAAGTCGCCGTATTCTGCATCAAGGTAAGCCGCATTGACGCCAAGACGCAACTCGTCGGTCAGCTGCCACTGGAAGTCAACCTCTAAACCCATGACCTCAGACGAAGCGGCGTTCTTAACTGCGAAGCCCACACCCTTAAAGATGGTGGTTTGCAAGTTGTCGTACTCCGAGTAAAACGCCGCCCAGTTTACGCGCATGGCACCATCCATTAGCTCGTGCTTACCACCAATCTCGAAGGCATCAACCGACTCATCATCAAATTCAAAGTCTTCGTTTGGCACGGTAGACACAAACTGACTAGCTTGGAAACCATTGTTCACGACCGGAGGAATTGGGGGTACACCCACGGGGATATCACCGGGGTTGCCGTCATCGGCTGCGCTGAAGCCGCCCGATTTAAAACCTTGTGAGAAGCTGACGTACATCATAGAACTGTCGCTTATGTCCCACTGTAGGTTAGCTGAGGGCGAGAAATCGGTGGTCTTGCGCTCGCCTTCCCAATACTTGTTGTAAGTATTAAAAGACGATGCTTGAATGACTGCCAACCAGTTATTGTAACCACCGGCACATCCCAACTCGTTATTACCGGTCATACCGCAAAGGCTGTCTCCCAGCTTCTGGTCACTGATTGCGTCCTTTTCTTCCTCGGTGTAGCGTGCACCCAGCGTTAAACGAAGCGTATCGGAGATCTCATAGGTACCCTGTGCAAAGAACGCCACCGACTCCGTGTTTTGTACAAAGTTGTGGTTTCTTGCAACCTGGTTCGCGGTATACACGCCGAAGCCGGGAATACCATTGAGCGGGCTACCCGATGTCAATACCGTCAGCAGGTTTTGCGGCATAAACGCGGCGGGTACTTGACCACCGGTAAGTGCGAGCGATAGGAACTCAGGGAAAAGCCCATCGAAATTAGTGTCGATTTGGACTTGACCTCGCATATCGAGCTGGTTGTCATCGGCATACGCACCCACGGTGTAATTAAATTTATCACCAATGTCGTCAGTCCAACGGAATTCTTGGCTTGCCTGTTTGAAGTCATGCTGGTCGCTTCGGTCAATAAACTGCAGCGGCAACCAATCTACGTCGACGTCGTCGAAATAATTGTAGGCTGCGTAACCGGTAACCGAGCTAAGCGTACCGGTACCGATATCCCAGTTCATGTTCAACGAGTAGTTCTCGATTTCATCAACACTGTTGTCAGGCTTAAGGCCGATACCTATACCGTCGTCTTTACTGCGGCCATAGTTATTGTCTTTGTAGGTGGTGAAATCACGACCCGCGATTGATCCAAAATCGGGGAAAAAGACATCCATAATCTGGTAAGCGGTATTTGCGAAATCCGATCGATTTGGCACATCGGTTTCTCGCTCGGCTGGAGACAGAAACTTCCATGTGGCACTGGGGGCACCATCGCGATCGCGCTTGTTGATAGAGTATTTAAAGTTCGCCGAGAACGTATCGGATGGCTCCCACAGCAGGGTAACGCGCAGACCATTTTCGTCAGTTTCACCCTCGTCTTGATCTAAGAAAGCATTGTATACGTAGCCGTCTGTCTCGCGACGTCGGAACGCCAGTCGGGCACCGAAGGTATCACCGCTTGCCTGAACAAATCCCTCGTAAATCGCGCCACCGTTTTCTTCAACGGACGCATTGATCTCACCGCTAGCGCCTTCGCCAAGAGTTGGCGAGGCACTGGCAATGTTAATAGCACCAGCAACTGTGTTTTTACCAAACAGTGTGCCCTGAGGACCGCGCAACACCTCTACCCGAGCCACGTCCATTAATGCAGATCGGTACTGCCGACCACGGCCTAGATAAACGCCATCTAGATACATGCCCACTGACTGCTCAAAGCCACGGTTGTTGCCTGAGCCGATACCACGCATATAGATGTTGGTATTGACCGAAGCCTCAGCAATGTGGAGGCTGGGAACAAAGTCTGCAAGAGCTGCAAAGTTCAAGATTGTGGCGTCTTGAATCTTTTCGCCGGCAATGGCGCTGACCGAAATAGGAACGTCCTGCAAGTTCTCAGCTCGTTTCTGAGCGGTAACAATGACTTCTTCTAACTGCTGGGCATGCACGGAGGACGCAAGCGTTGCAGCCGAAATAGCTAAGACGAGGGGCAAACGTTTTACTGATCGCAACATATAAGTACCTTATTTATTTTTATTTAGGGTTATGTATTGTCAACACTATCGCAGGTTAGTCAGGGGCGGCTTTTTTTGCAAGTAGAGAATTTTGGGCACTTTTGCTCTCGAGTGGCTGTTTTTCGAGTGGCTGTTTTTTCGAATGGCAGTTTTTCGAGTGGCTTGTGGCATTTTCCTGCAAGAAGCGAGGCTTCTGCCCGAGCTGTGGTGCCCGCCGCATGGCCGAGACAGCCACCCTTCTCTCGGACGAGGTA
>Ga0209137_1000870_pt1 | contig 30407 bp, 27 predicted proteins | sample SaaInl5LU_22_DNA_FD_184642 | JGI IMG/M metagenome (GOLD analysis project Ga0209137, IMG submission 184642) | Marine microbial communities from expanding oxygen minimum zones in the Saanich Inlet - ESP_105LU_22_DNA (SPAdes) (version 2) | ecosystem: Environmental > Aquatic > Marine > Intertidal...
TCGCTATGTTGTCCAAAACATCGTCCCAGCGACCTAGTTCTTTCTGACGATATAGTTTTACGGATTGGTACCAAAGGCTATCGCTGCGTTCGGTTTGCCAGCGCCAGTCGCATGTTTTAGGAAGCAGAACATGCGTTTCCTTGCTTAAGGCGCCAGCCAGATGCACGGTGGCGTTGGCTGAAGATATGACCTTATCGCAGGCACTCATAAGGGCGGCCAGGTCGTCTATATCAATGAAGTTGTCTATCTCTGCAATGTCAACAATATCAACGTCTAAGTTTTGGCGCGCTCGAGCTATCTCTTGCGCGGTGTCACCATATTGAAGGTTTACGAATCGGACGCCTTTTTGAGCCAGTGGTTTTAGGAAGGCTTCGAGTTCGAGCGTTCGCATGGCACCCGATTTGGCGTTTTCACTGCGCCAACTTATGCCGATAATTTGCTCAGGTGAGCCTAGGGAGAGTTTCTTCCTTAGCTCACGGGTTCGCTTTGGGTCGGCAGTTAAGAAACCAGCGCTCGAGGCCAGAAAATCCGCTTCTTCATTGCGAAAGAAAAGGGGTAGGGAGCCTAATAATATATGGCTATCAAAACCTTCATCAGAGATGGAGCTGGAGCGCTGCACATAGTTAATGTCGTCGCCGAAGGAACGCCTAAATAATGGAATTAAACGTTTGTCGAGCGTTAGCGTGAGCTCAGAACATAAGGCACATAATTGCGGAATTTGGGATGAGAACATAATCTCGTCGCCAATGCCTTGCTCGGCCCAAACGAGAACCCGCGGCTTTGCACTCGAGCTGGCGTTCGGTGTCCATGGTACTAATGGGGTCTCCAATTGGCGAAACTCTAAACCTTCTTTACGGTGCTCGTGCAATGGCCAAGCCTGCTTAAACTCACCAATCTTGAGTAAGGCATATGCTTTATTCGCCAAGGCCTCATCATAGCCTGGGTTGATGCGAACCGCCTCGTCATAGTGATGGATGGCCTCCCATACGGTTGCCTTCTCGAGTGCTAGGATATTGCCGATGTTATTATAGGCTTCAGGAAAGTTTGGCTTTATTGCAATAGCCTTTTTGTAGCTGGAAATAGCCTCGTCGAATTGTTGACGCTTTTTAAGCGCGTTACCCAAATTGTAATGTGCCTCTGGATAGTTTGGGTTTTGCTTTATTATTTCCTTATACATCTGTGTTGATGTTTCGGCGGCGCTGGCCCCGCCCTGTAATACTGTTAATTGAGGTGGGCTGGATTGACGCTTTTTCGCGTTCATCGTTCGCGCTCTTGCTGCCTCCTCGGCTGCTTCGTTCGCAGCTTCAATAAGGTTGGTAATGTTGTTTTGTGCCTCAACGACTGTTGGGTCAATTTCAAGAACTCGCTTATAGCAAATCATCGCTTGGCTCAGTTTGCTTTGAGCTTGGAGAGCATTACCAAGGTTAAGCATAGCATCGGTAAACGAGGAGTTTAGTCTCAGCGCCTCGACGAAATTATCAATGGCTTTGTCCATATTTTGACTGTTGTGATAGGCCAGGCCGATATTGTTATAGAGGCCAGGGTTTTCACGGTCAAAGGAGAGGGCTTTCGAATAAAACTTGATCGCTTTGTCCAGTTCATTCGTGTCTCTATATATGTTGCCAAGATTATTATACGCCTGATGCAGGTTCGGTTTAATACGCAGTGCTGAAAAGTAAAAAGATCGAGCACGGTTTAGCTGCCCCATGTCTTTATATGTATTGCCCAAGTTAAAGTGCGTTTCGGGGTTATCTTGATCTAGGCGAAGCGACTGTTCGTAAACTTCAATAGCTGTGTCGTATTTCTTTAGTTTAGCATTCGATGAGCCGTTCAAATTTAACAGTGTCGTTGATAATGGATAGTTACGAAGCATCAGATGTGACTTCTTGATGACGGCTTTATATTTTCCATTATTAAAATGGTCGATCAAGGCAATCACTTTTTCTTTTGGTGGGCTCTGCTGTGATCTCATGTGCCTATGCTCAATCCAATAGCTATTCGCGGGCTAGGGCTGTCCTACCGCTACTGCCTTTATAAAAGCAATTGGAGTGCCAAATAGGCCGAGGAGGCTGATATCATTTAAATATATACGGTTAATATTGACTATAATTTATTGGGCTATATTGGCTGGTGACGGCTAATATTTTGCGCAGCTATCGCGGTTTCAGGCCTAACAAATTTAGCAAACACAAAAGTCCCCTTGCAACCAAGCAAGAAGGTAAGGGCGTGTTTAAGTGGGCTCTGTCTAGGCCTATCAATATTAACGCAGCTAGTGCCTGACGTATTTGTGACGTGTCAGGAAGTGGCCTGCGTAATTACTGTAGTAGGCTTAGAACCGACTGAGCTGTTTGGTTAGCCTGGGCTAACATAGCTTGAGCGGCTTGTTGCAGCACTTGCGACTTAGTTAGTTTGGAAGTCTCAACAGCTATATCACTATCTTGGATTCTAGATCTTGAGGCTTGCGTATTCATAACGATGTTCGACAAGTTATTAATCGTATACTGCATCCGGTTCATCGTGGCACCGAGGTCACCACGCTCCGCATCGATCCGCGCGAGCGCACCATCGACGATGCTAAGCATCTTACTGGAGTTTGATACAGTTAGAATGTCGTAATCGGCAATGCTGCGTAAGCTAGCGGCTCCTGGGGCGGAACTAAATAGACCTGCACCGGTTGTGTCGGAGTGTACCGAGAAAATATCTGACGAGTGAAACGTAATCTGTCCGGATATACGTGCCGAATCGGAGGCTGTACTTGTGATGGACGTATCGCCGAGCGTAACAGCTAAGCCAAATGCAGTCTCATCTTCGTCCACACCATCAACATACATGTCTACGCTTGTGCTTGCGGAGGTTATACCAGCAACGTCATAATCTTCGATTGCGATGTCATAGCCATCTGCGGAGTAGAGGTAAATAGTTTGGCTATCGTCTGATAGAGTAGCTGAAATACCTGTCGTACCCGATTTGGCGTTAATGGCGGCTCTCAAATCACTCAAATCTGCTGATGAACCAGACGTACTGTTAGCGAAGGTAACCGTAGCGGTTACATCTGCGGACGTGTCTGTGTTCATACCATATAGTTTGAAGGATACGGCGTCAGTCATCCCACCGGAAACGGTGTCAAAAGTTAGCTGCATGCGTGTTTTAGCACCGGCCGTTACACCTGTAGCGGTTTCTTGACCTGTAACTAGTTCAGCGATTTCTTTTGCAGACATACCGTCTTCAATGTCAAATTCATGACTACCAACCTTACCATAGACCGTAATGTCTTCCGCATCGACGATGCCGTTACTGGCTGTCGTGGCAGAGGTGCCTAGGGTTGGAGCTGTGGCGTCAGTTGAAGTACCCGTCGTTGTCTCAAGCGTATATTCGCCAAGAGCGGAAGGGCGCACATCTTCAATCGTCAGCGTATGTGTGTGGTCATCCTGATAGCCAATTTGGAAATTTGTATCTTGGAAGGAGCCATTTAATAGCTTTGTATTGTTGAAATATGTTGTTTCGGCGATGCGCTGTAGCTCGTTTTGAAGCTGAACGACTTCCGCGTTGAGATTTTGACGGTCAGCGCCATTATATACGCCGTTAGCTGACTGCACCGCGAGTTCACGAATACGCTGCAGGACAGCCGTGACCTCATTCAATGCGCCTTCAGCGGTCTGCGCTAAGGAAACTGCATCAGATGCATTTCGCATGGCATGCTCTAAGCCTCGCACCTGGGATGTCATTCTATTGACAATCGCGGCACCGGCGGCATCGTCGCCTGCGTTATTAATTCGTAAGCCAGAGGCAATACGCTCCATTGATGCTTCCATCCCTTGGGAATTCCGCCCTAAATGGAACAAGGTCGTAACCGCTCCGTTATTCGTATTAATATTACTCATTTCATCCTCTCAAGTTGCGGATATGAATTCTTAACAAACTGATACTGCAATAGGCGTGCCAAACTGGGTAGTTTTATATCTAAATTTAATCGTCTTAAAATGGATCGCTTAAACATAAATATTAGGCCTCAAATCACATAAATAGTCTTACTGAGAGTAATAGAGCAATTATCGTGCCGTTATTCTCATTTGATTTAGTTCAGAGTAGGGTTAGTTTTTATAATTAAAATCAACAGGTTATAAAATAATTTCGTTTCCTTATCTTTTTTGCACGGCTAAACTAAACAAATTCCAGAAGCGTCGTTAACAACTACGGGTAGTTTGCTAAGGACATTTAAGGAGTTTACAATGACAACTATTAATTCAAACATCGGTGCACTTAGAGCACAAGAAAGTTTGCGCAAGGCCAATGAAGAAATGGGCTCAGCTATGAACCGCCTTTCTACAGGTCTTCGTATTAACAGCGCAGCAGATGATGCCGCTGGTTCAGGTATCTCTTCCAGAATGGAATCTCAGATCCGTAGTCTTAACGTTGGTGTACGTAACGCCAATGACGCAATCTCGATGACACAGACCGCTGAAGGCGCTCTTGGAGAAGTCGAAAATATTCTACAGCGTCTTCGTGAGCTTGCCGTTCAGGGCAGCAACAGCACGCTAAACACTTCCGACCGTAAGCAAATCCAATCCGAAGTTGACGCATTGATGACAGAAATCGATGCAATTTCTACTGCTGTTAATTTTAACGGCATTGGTCTTCTTGATGGATCGCAGTCAAGCTTACAGTTTCAGGCTGGCGTAAATGCTAGTGCGGCTATATCTATTGGTCTTGAAGAAATAACAACTTCGACGCTTGGTTTACAAGCAGAGAACGGATCGTCTACTCTGACGTCTCAACGCGCTGCGGGTACTGCAGGAACGATTGCAGCTTCGGACATTAAAATTAACGGTTTGGACGCCTTTAGTGCGGGCACAACGTTCACAACAACAGATAACGGCTCAGAAGTCGTTGCAGCCATTAACTCAAACTCGAATACGCACGGCGCGGTTGCTACTGGCTTCAACAATGTTGATAGTGAGGCAGTTGCATCATGGAACATGTCAGGTAGTGTTCTGATTGAAACTGTGTCGATCATGGCACAATCATCTGCCAGTGATTTCGTTAGTGTGGTCAACGAGACAGTCGCTGGCGTAACAGCTTCTCTTAATGACGACGGAACAATTTCCTTGAACAATACAGACGGTGACGATATTGTTATCGCTGATGGTTTGGGAACGGCGGCTGAAATTGGTTTCACAGCGGCTACATATGCTGGTTACGTCTCCATAACAAACCTTGATGGCTCAGACGTTATTTTGGAAGCTGGTAGTGTTGAAAACGGCTACGGCTCCTCCGCAGCAGGTGAAGCTGTAGATGTTAAGAACATCGGGTTCAACCAAGTAACAGCCGCGAATAACTCGACTGGTTTCGCTGTTAACACGTCCGATCTTGCACTTACTGACGAAATTGAGATCAACGACGTAGCCATCGGTGCAACAACGGATCACTCAGCAAACGCTAAAGCTGCAGCGATTAACCTGCTATCCGCCGATCACGGTGTAACGGCAAACGCCACAACAACGGCTATTGTAACGCTTGACTTCACTGGGACAATTAGTGACCTAGAGATCAACGGTCAGGCCGTCGATGTGTCAGCCGACACAGATGTTGCAGGGGTTATATCATCGATTAATTCGAATGGCGGCCTTGGCGATATTGTTGCCTCTGTATCTAGCCTAGGATTATTGCAGCTCACATCTGCTTCCGGTGTTGATATCGTTCTAAACGATTCCAACGCAGCAAATGACTATGTGACTGCAGTACAAGATGATCAAGGTACTGCATTTACCTTGACCACTGGTACGGCGACTGCCTTGGGCCGAATTACTTTGACTAGCAATGATGGTGGTATCATTAAACTAGAAGATGGAAATAGCGGTACTGGCTTGACCAAGCTTGGTCTAATGGCTCAAAGTGAGGCAGCCACGGCAGCTTCTGCGGGTATCTCCGTAACGTCGATCGCAAGTGCGACATCCGCATTGGAAACAATTGATGATGCGATTGACCAGATTTCTCTCGTCAGAGCAGACTTCGGTGCGACAGAAAACCGTTTAAATGCTGCAATTAGCAACATGACGTCCCAAGCAACGAATACAGAAGCTGCTAAGGGCCGGATTGAAGATGCAGATTTCGCGACGGAAACAACTCGTTTGTCTAAGTCTCAGATCTTGTCGCAGGCTGCGACGGCTATGCTAGCGCAGGCCAACCAGTCGAAACAAGGCTTACTGGCTCTTCTTCAGTAAGTTCGGACGGAAAAACCACTGGGTTAAGGGGCAGATTTTATCTGCCCCTTTTTCCTGTTTACAACGTCTTAATTTTTTCCTTTTGTTATTGTTTGACTTCTTCTTGTTAACTATTATCTACCGTGTAACGGCTAAATTAAAAGTAAGGCTCTTGTGTTTATTGCCGCGATGAAACAAGGTTCAAGAGATCTTAATGTGCGATCTAGGTTTGGGTGGAATATATGTATTGTCCTGATTTTATCTTTGATACGGCTGTCTCGTTTGCAGCGGAAGACTTTATCTCTGGTGAGCTTTCTATCGAAATTGTTGCCAAGAAATACTCAACGGGTTTAGCCGAAAAATATGAGCACCCTATCGTTGAGGAAGTGATCGTTCAGGCCGCCGAAGATATGCTTCGTTTTCTTAGTGAAATTGAGGCCGCAGACCAGGCTGCAGAGCTACTTAAAAGCTTCGCCTATAATCGGCTTTATTTGGTATCGATCGGTAAGCCAAGAAAATTACACCCTATGTTTGGGCTGGTAGAGGATAGTGTTAAAGAACTGCAATATGACCCAGCGCAAACTGTGTCAGCTTTTAAGGCTTTCGTATTTGGCTTGCGTTCAAGCACCGTATCTTATGCGCCTGCTGGTTGGGATATGTCGAAGGATGAAAACTTTCCGACTATCGCGGCAATTTATAAAAAACAGTTCAGTATATTCGACGCCATTTAATTTTGTTGCTTGGCACGATGTACCTTCGTTTGAATTCACATATTCAAACGATTACTTCAGTCCAGATTGCCAACTTTCCATATAGCTTTCCATATAGGAGCCTGTGTCTTTCAGGCTTCTAACAACGCTTTCCATCGCCGAGAACTGTTTAACATAACGTTCACGGATGGTCTCTTCTTTGGTTGCTAGATCGCTCAGCTCAGTTTCATAGTCTTCAATATCATTATTGTAATTTGTTATTTTGGTTTCGATATCGCCGGAGCTGGCCAGTATAGTTTCAGTGTAAGATAGGAGCTGGTTTATGAGGCTCCGGCCCATATATATTTTTGCTGTGGCATCGGTTTCTGTCGTTTTGACGTGCAAGCCATCGGTGTTGCCTGAGTATGAGAAAAAAGATGAATCGATGGCAGTCATTGAATTACTATCCACTGTACCAGCGCTGCTGGAAATAGTGAGGTCATATACACCTGCAACATAGTCGTCACCGATTACGTAAGCGGTAATGTCTTCGTTATCCGACTTCATTTGGGTTTTTACGATGGCCGCAAAGGCAGACGGGTCTAACGCATATTGTTCTTCGAATGTATCTGAATCGAAAGTAAGTGTGCCGTCGCGCTCGGTCGATATGCCATAATTGGTTAGGTAAACGGCCGTGTCACCAAAACCATCAAGCGGTGTAGTTGTCATGGATCGCAACTGACTTTGAAAACTGCGCACAAGCGGATCACCGGCTAACGGGCCGTCATCTGTGCCATCGGTACTGCGCGCACTTAGCGTTGTTAAAAGAGAGTTAATCGTATTTAGCTGGGCTACCAAATCCGTCATAGTGGCTAGGGCAGCGGTACTGTCATAGTCGACTTTTAATTGCACTGGCGCCGATGTGACTGCAACAAGGTCTACGGTGACGCCGTCATATAAATCAGTAATTGTGTTTGATGTGCGTGAAACCGCAACACCGTCCAAGGTAAAGGCAGCATCTTGACCAACTTGCGCGACATGGTTTGCGTCATAAGTAGAGAAGTCCAGATCATTTAATCCAGCATCGCCCACGGTCTCGGTGGTTGTCATACGCAAAGAATAATCGGCGCCGCTCGTGGCTTTAACAACCAAAGAGTAAGACCCCGTTCCAACTTGCAAGATCGATGCAGTAACGCCAATGTCCGCGGCATTAATACTGTCACGAACTTCTTCTAAAGTATCCTCGCCGGCAGCAATCGTAACCGTTTGCTCCGTAACGGCGCTGTTCTCGGTGAAGGTGTTACCCGCCCAACCACCAAATTCAAACAATATAGAGCCCGAACCGACCGTATCGGTTGCCCCTGTATAGCCGCCAAACACAAGGGTTTGTGACTGGGCTAGGGCTGTAATCTCAATATTTGTCGAGAGCTCTTCAACCAAGTCAGCATCGGTAATAGTCATGGTGGCATTAGAAGAGGAGGAGGATGTTGCGGTTAATCCGGTTTCACCATCAATGGCGTCTAGGGACGTTTCAAACGAAGTAAAGCCTTGCTTGATCAAGCTCATGCTCGACAAAGATACTGTGCGCTCTTCAACTTTGGTGTTGATAGCTTCTTCTTGCGGAAGTGTTTCAGCTTCGACGATAGCATCGACGATCTGGGTCGTATTCAGACCACTACCTGCATTAAGTGCACTAATATAATCTACAGCCATACCTAACAAAACCCTGCTTATAAAACTATTACGACCGAGAAATGCAATATTTATGCCGATTTATGCCAAACTTGTGGCAAGCTCTGGATAACTAGTTTTAGATGGTTTCGAAATAGGCTGTTAAATTCTGTTCAAGGTAAATGTATATCGAGTATTTGTGAGGAGTTCAATTGAAGATGGAGGGAGTGTTTAAAACATTGAACGCAGCGCTGAAAGACTTGAGCATTACTTTACTTATTGGTCTATTGGTTGGGTTAATCGTGTCGATTGTCGCTAATGGATTTGTAATTGGCGTTGAATTCTTATTCGGCATCTCCTCTAACCTGAACCTATTTCCCATTACTATTTTAGGCGAAACATATTCGCTAACGCCTTTAATTATATTACCGGCGCTTGGCGTGTTAGTCGTTTTGACGCGCCACTATTTTGGTATTGATCGCTTTCAGGGCCCTGCCGATAGTATTTACGCGGCGCACCGAACGGATAATGAATTGAATGTTAAGTCTGGTTTGGGCTCGACACTCGTTGCTTTTTTATCTGCTGGAGGTGGCGCATCGGTTGGGCAATATGGGCCAATCGTTCACTTCGGCGCGACGATGGGAAGTTACCTAAAAAGATTTCTGGGCGGTACGGCTGGGACTGATGTGTTCATTGGTTGCGGTGTTGCAGCGGCTATATCGGCTGCCTTCAACGCTCCCTTAGCGGGCGTTATTTTCGCGCTGGAAGCAATATTACGCCACTTCTCGTTGCGCGCCGTTGCGCCGATTGCCGTTTCCAGTATTGCCGCTGCGGCTTTCGGTCAGGGCATATTTGGTGAGCGTGTCTTCTTTTCAATTGATGCAATAGATATTGACCTGTTGAGCATGTTACCGCCGATCATTATTAGTGGCCCTATATTTGGCTTGGTTGCGGTGGCCTTCATGGTGGCGCTTACCAGCTCGACTAATTTTGCTAATCGTTCGGGGTTATCACCGGCCGCTTTATTGGGTATTGCGGCGCTGGGGTGCGGCGCTGTCGGGGTGTTTTATCCGCAAATATTGGGTTTGGGTACAGCCACTGTGGATGCCGTAATATCTGGCCAGACTGTAAATGCTAATCTGTTTGTCTTGCTTGGACTGAAGCTTTTAGTGACGGCACTTTGTATTGGTTTTGGTTTCTTCGGCGGCGTGTTTTCGCCAGCGCTATTTTTAGGGGCGATGGCCGGCGGCGCGCTGGCTATCGTTTTTTCTGGCTTTTCGAACATTCTAGGTTATTCACCCGTTGAACTGTCAGCACTGGCTACGGTGTTAGCCATCTGTGGCATGGCGGCTGTTGCGGGACCGGTTATTGGGGCGCCTTTGGCTGTCGTTATTATTATACTTGAATTAACCATGTCCTATGAAATTTCAGTGATTGCTTTGATTACGGTGGTTATGTCAGGCATGGTTGCTAATATTCTTTACGGCACTTCTTTTTTCGACCGTCAGCTATTGGATCGTGGAATTGACATAATTCGTGGTCGTGGGCATTTGAAGATGATGGAAACGCCAATAAGTAGTTTCTGGCAGCAAGACTTCGTGAAGCTGGCGCCAACGCGGCAGGTAAAAGCTGCGATTATCAGTATGAAAAAAATGGGGCAAACTGAAGCTTATGTCGTTGCCAGGAATAATCACTATGTTGGTAAGGTTAATATAATGGATCTATTGGAAGCCAAGCCAGATGATGCTTTGGGTAATTATGTAGATCAAAATGCCTTGTCGATTAAAGCTGACGCCTCGCTCTTACAGTGCATTGAGGCTGCCAGCTCATTCGTTGGGGAGAGCATTCCGATCGTGGATCGCGACAAACAGGAATTAAAAGGTGTTGTGACGGAGGGTGATTTATTCACGGCCTATCTCGATCTGCAAAACACCGTTACAGATATCGAGAAGAAATAGCTGACCCTAAATCTCTTCCATCTGAGTGAAAATAATCAGGTTAAAATAATCAGGTGAAAATAATCAGGTGAAAATAATTAGGCTAATATGCTGAGGCTATCCGAGAACCGCGGTGCCTCTTTGGACATGTCGGACGTATAAGCCGCCTTGACCGCCGCTGCATTATGCATAAACGCAGGGGTCATGCCTTGGCGGGCAGATATAAAATTTTCAGACAAGACCGCCGATGGTGCACCATTCGGGTGAAACTGTTTGCGCTCAGGCTGGCGCATAATAGCCAAGGTGGCCGAGGTTGGAGATAAAGTCTGAACTGCCTGTGTCATCAGCGTCGGAGTTGGCATAGTGATTGCAGTAGGTAGAGCGTTGGTTGACGATTGACCGGATACCGCTCCCAGCTGAGTAATTTGCTGGTTCAAACGCTTTTCCACAGCCGAAGGCCGTGAAGAAGCCGACAGGCGAGCCTGGTCAGTTGAGCGATGCTGAGCACTTATAGGTGTGTCGGTAAAAACCATGAGTTGAGTGTAATAATTTATAACTGGTCTAGCAAGAGTATTTAATCAAAATGAACATGAATTACGGTAAAGTCAGCGAAGCTTATAAAAATGCAGAGCGACAGGCTGTGGCGGAGATTTCCGACCCACATGCGATTATTTTGACGATGTTTGATGAGCTTTTAAGAACCATGCTCGTCTTTTCCCAAAATGCAGATTTGAAGGCAGGTGGCGTTGTTGAGCTTAAGTCCAAAAACTTTGCTCGAGCTATAACCATCATCTATGCATTGCAATCGAGCTTAGATTTTGAAAAAGGTGGCGATATCGCCAATAATCTTTTCAGAATTTACGAGTATTGTCGCCAGCAGTTACTCGCTGATATGAAAATGGGTAACGGGGAGTCTACGGAAAAAGCGCTCGAAGTTCTTAGTGAAATTAGAGATGCTTGGGAACAAATTAAACCGGAATAAGTTATGATAAATTTTCGTGATAAATTCGAAACTCTAAATACAAATCTGCGTTCGGCGCTTGTGATTGGCGACTTCGCGAGAGTTTGTGATATCGATACAGAGCGTCGGAAACTGCTTAGTGATTTAATGCAGCTTCCGAACCAAGCTGAAGATATTGAATTGCTAAACTTTATCGAGAGCTGTTCAGTTGAGAACGCGCAGATTAGCGCTGACTTGGAAGAGGCTCTGTCTTTGTTGAGCCACCAAACAAGCCAGACGCGAAAGATGATGCGGGCCTATGGCAGCTAGACAGCCTTACTGTCATCCTCAGGAGCCGCAAGTGGCCGCTCTATCATTAGTTTCTTCATCTTCTCTATGAGCGTCGTTCGTCTTAGTTTGAGAGCATCGGCAGCGCCACTAATTGTGCCATTGGTTTTTTCTAACGCAGCCTCAATTAAAACTACCTCTATATCTCGCAGGTGCCGGCGCATATCTATGTGATCGAAATAAGCGAACCATTGTTGGTAGTGAGACGGGTGGGGTAGTGGCATACCATCGTCTGCGTCATTCTCTGGATCCCCAAAGACCCCCGATAAATCGGCTGAAGCCGCCCATAGGGCATCCTGCTCCTCAGACCGGCTTGGGACTTTGAGGCGCAGTAAGTTTTCTCTTACTTCTTTTCCAGAAATGGATCTTCCAGGGAAAAGCACAATCGCGCGCTCAATAACATTGCGCAACTCGCGAATGTTTCCTGGCCAAGTATATTTGGCCATTTCAATTTGGGCTGTGTCATCAAATATTGGCAGTGCGGTTTTCGTGTCCGATTGCCCCATTATTGTCTCTATTAGAAGTGGGATATCGACCGAGCGCTCTGCCAAAGTTGGAACATGAATAGGGAACACGTTAATACGATAAAATAGGTCAGCTCGGAACTTGCCATCTTCGACTAGTTTCTCAAGGTTTTGGTGGGTTGCACATAATAAACGGAAATCGATAGGGATTTCTTTGCCACCACCAACGCGCTGAATGGTTCTATTCTCGATGGCTCGAAGCAGCTTCGACTGCAGTGCTAAATCCATATCGCCAATCTCATCCAGAAACAATGTGCCTCCGGCCGCGAGCTCGAAGCGACCTTTGCGGGTGCTATCGGCCCCGGTAAACGCGCCTTTTTCATGGCCAAATAGCTCAGATTCCAAAAGTTCAGCCGGTATAGCCGCGCAATTTATAGAGATTATGCTGCCTTTGCGCTCTGAAACCGCATGGATGGCCCGCGATACAACATCCTTACCAGATCCTGTTTCCCCTAAAATAAGAACGGTACTAGAAGAGGGTGCAACGACAGAGATGAGATGGCGGAGGTCTTTAGTGCTGGCCGAGTGGCCGATCACTAGTTTTTCGATATCAAACATACAATACTCACAAATTCAGCAATAAAATTAACAAAAATACTTCAAACAAACACGCAAATACCGTCGTCGCATCACGAAGAGTCACAAAAATGACATTTCGAAAATTAACTATAGGCTTTAATGTCAGAAAATTGAATAGATAATATTTTTTAAAGTTAAAGAAATTTATTGTTTTTATTCAGTGTATTAGTCAATTTCAAATATTTTTATCCCCATGACACCACTTTGGCACGCCGTTTGCCTTTTAGGGGTAGTTCAGAGGAGTGCCCAATGGCCGATATATGTATTAATGGATTTGATCTAACAATTAAAGATCGCTTAGCCGAAGTTCTTCAGCAAAGAAACGTTGAGCTTGTGCAAACAGAAGATCTAAGCAAGGAGCCCCAAGGGCAAAACCTTGTAGCCGATACTTTCATTTGCTCAAAGGCATATGGGGCGACCTTCAAGGGTGAGGCTGGTGTTGTTGAATTGGCACGCAAGGTCAAAGCAAAGCGGATCATCATTGTAAATGAAGATCAGGCAGCATTTTGCGTTGAGACGGAGATGGCAGGGCGAAAAATCTTCATCGACTTGCCCACTGAAACCTCGGCTCCTTGCGAAAATCACGCGAATTACGGTTTGCAGTTATTGGCTAGTCTCCTCTCGGATGAACGTCACGTTGCCGTCGGTGCAGAACCGAGCCTTAAAATGCTAGCTTTAGCGCAACGTGTGGCTCGCTCTGATGTTACCGTATTTATTAATGGCCCAACGGGCACAGGCAAAGAAGTTTTGGCTAAGTTTGTGCACAACCATTCCACTCGTACGGATAAGCCTTTTGTTGCTGTGAACTGTGCGGCTATTCCAGAAAATATGCTTGAAGCCATTTTGTTTGGTCATGAAAAAGGATCTTTCACAGGCGCGTCGACAGCGAATAAAGGCATTTTCCGCGCTGCAGATGGAGGCACTTTGTTGCTCGATGAGATTTCCGAAATGCCTATGTCACTGCAAGCAAAATTGCTTCGCGCTTTGCAGGAAAAATCAGTTACGCCGATTGGGTCACATGAGAATATTGACGTAGACGTTCGCGTACTCGCCACAACAAACAGAGATATGCCGACTGAAATTCGTAATGGTAACTTCCGCGAAGATCTATTCTATCGCCTCAATGTGTTTCCATTAAATAGTTTGCCGCTAGTCGATCGCGCGGATGATATTATTCCGATTACGACGGCTCTTCTAAGACGCCATGTTGGCGGTGATTTGGCTTCCATGCCTTGGTTGGACCGTAGCGCGATCGACGCTCTTTTATCTTACTCTTGGCCTGGCAATGTTCGCGAACTTGAGAACGTTTTGCAGCGTGCCTTGGTGTTGACAGCAGATGGTCGGATTACGAGTAATGAAATCTTTATTGATATGCAGGGTTCTGATGTCATGCGCATGCACAACAGCGCGTTGACACCAAAGCTCGCAGCAAATTTGTAGAATTAGATTGGGAGTATCATCATGACCGATATGAAATCTATTAGCCAAAATGTTGGCGCAGCCCGTCAAAACATTCTTCAGCGTGCTGAAGATGTCATGGGCCAAAGCCAAGGTGTGACACCTTTCAGTGAGCGAATGGGGGATGCCATTCGTGACGTCGCCGATAGCCAAAAGGCAAGTGCTGATTTAGCCAAGGCTTACGAGCTGGGCTACGAGAATGATTTGTCAAAAGTTATGGTTTCGCAGCAAGTATCCTCAGTTGGTTTCCAATTAGTGATGAATGTTCGCAACAAATTTCTCTCCGCATATAAAGATATAATGAACACACCGGTCTAACTGGTGAGTGTAAGGAATAAATAAATGTCACAGGCAGTAAGTACACCAGCTAAAGGTCTCGATACACAAGCGGCAGCGGGCGGAGCGTTAACCCCCACGGGTCAGCTATTATCGACCGTTCGCACATTTGTCGCACAGCCAAGCTTTCAGCGATCTTTCCCAGCTATCGTTGCTGTGACGTTGGCTTTTGTTGGACTACTTCTTTATTTATTTTTGCAACAGCCAGTTCGCACAACCCTTTATGCGTCACTACCTGAATCGGAGAAATCTCGCGTCGTAGATGCACTTAAAAATGCTGGCGTCGACGTGGTTTTAGATCCAACAACAGGTGACGTTCTCGTACCTGCGGATGATTATCACAGTTCAAGAATTTTGCTCGCGGCTCAAGGCCTGCCTGCATCTGTTCCTGAAGGTTACGATAGCCTATCAGAAATGCCGATGGGAACGAGCCGCTCCGTTGAGAATATGCGCTTGAAGCAGTCTCAAGAAATTGAGCTTGCAAGGTCTATTGGCGAAATTGATATTATCGTCGCAGCACGGGTTCATTTGGCGATCCCGGAAAAGTCAGTATTTGTTAGAAATAATCCTGAGCCAACCGCATCGGTTTTGGTTCAAATGGCGAATGGGCGCAGCCTAGGGCGACAACAAGTCGAAGCGATTACGCACCTTGTTTCGTCTTCTGTGCCGGGTCTTCCTAAAGGCAATGTTACGATCATTGATCAGAATGGTTCACTATTATCGGGCTCTGCAGATGACCCAGACAGCATTTTATCTGATAGTCAGCTTGAATATCGTATGCGCTTGGAGCGTGTTTATCGGACCCGCATTATATCCCTAGTGACGCCTATTGCTGGCCCAGGAAATGTAAGCGCTCAGGTTAATCTAGATATTGATTTTACGCGCCGTGAGCGAACTGAAGAAATTGTTGATCCGAACGGTAATGCAGTGCGTAGTTCGCAAACCTCTCTTGAGGAAACATCAGAAAAAGCAGCTATTGGTATTCCGGGCGCGGTTGCGAATACACCGCCTTCGGAAGCCGAGATCGCTGTGGGTGTTCAACAGAATAATCCGGGCGCAGGCGGTGGACCGCAGGGACTAAGCCGTCGTTCATCCAATGAAACGACTAACTATGAAGTAAGTAAAGTTGTTTCAACGGTTCAGAACCCATCTAATCGTATTAATCGGGTATACGCGTCGGTTCTCGTACGTAATGTTGATGTGGTGGATCCCGAAACCGGTTTAGTCGTATCGCAGCCTATGCCGCCAGAGAAAATTTTAGAAATCGAAAATCTAGTTCGTAATGTTATTGGCATTGATGACGAACGCGGCGATAATCTAACCGTATCAAGCTCGGCATTTACGAGTGATTTAGAAGGTTTTGCGCCAGCTTGGCACGAGCAAAAATGGTTTGGTGAGTTTATCAAGCAGTTCGCTACGATCGTCATACTCGCGATTGTTACTTTGGGTGTTATCCGTCCGCTGCTTAGCCGTATCTTGGTTCCGGTTGGTGGTCAGGCTCCTGGTCAAATTGCGGCCGCTGGTGAAGGCGACGTGGATATTGAAAGTATCGTGGTTGGTGAGGGTGAATCTCTGGAAGATATTAAAGCCAAGCTGAAACCTAAGAAGTCGAGCATCTCGGCGGAAATGTTAGATACCGCGAACACATATGATGATAAAGTTGCTCTCATTCGTATGATGGTCTCTGATGAAGCGGGCCGTGTTGCTAATGTCTTTAAGACGATGATGCGAAACGATATTGGTTAGTTACAGTTTTAATGAATTTGAGTTGTTAAAGTAGAGTTGAGAAGGATTTAGTTATGGCGGAAACTGCAGTCGAGAAATCAAAAGGGGGCGTTTATGATGCTCTTTCTGGAACGCAAAAGTCAGCCATCTTAATGATGCTGCTTGGTGAAGATGAGGCGTCTGAAATACTGAAGAACCTTATGCCAAAAGAAGTTCAGCATTTAGGCGCCGCCATGTACTCAGTACAAGGGTTGGATCAGGATACAGTTAATTTCGTTCTTGATGAGTTCCTTGAGATTATTAAAGAGCAAACCAGTCTTGGTCTGGGCGCAGGAAATTATATTCGTAACGTCCTTACAAAGGCCCTCGGTGACGATAAAGCTCAGTCTGTATTGAGCCGGATTACGCCTTCTAGTAGTGATCGCCCAATTGAAATTCTTGATTGGATGGATGCGCGTTCGATCTCTGAACTTATTGTGGATGAGCACCCTCAAATTATCTCGCTTATTATTTCATATCTTGAATCGGCCTTAGGCGCCGATGTGCTGATGCTGCTACCGGAAGACATTCAGGCAGACGTAATTAAGCGTATTGCTACGCTAGAGACGGTGCAGCCAGAAGCTCTGCGGGAGCTCGAAGAAGTTATGCAGCGTAAGTTTAAGTCGAATACGACCCTGCGTGCATCCCAAGTTGGCGGTGTTAAAGCAGCTGGTAATATTATGAACTTTACGCAGCAGAATATGGAAGCGCGGATCATGAAAATCCTCGGCAAAGACGATAAGGACTTAATGCAAGCCATCATGGAAAGCATGTTTGTCTTTGAGAACTTGTTAATGTCCGATGAGAAGTCGCTTCAAGTATTGCTCCGGAGTGTTAACACGGAAGACCTTGTTCTCGCGCTGAAAGGTGCGGATGACCAACTTCGCGATAAGCTGTTCTCCTGTATGTCTAGCCGTGCTGCGGCCAACATCATGGATGAAATGGAAGCACTTGGCCCTGTTCGTTTAACAGAAGTTCAAGAAGCGCAAAAAGCTGTGATTAATGTTGCAAGACGACTTTCTGATGAAGGCACGATCGTGTTGGCAGGTCGTGGCGGCGATGACTTTGTTTAATAGAGTTGATTGGTAGTGTTGAGTAGATGAGTGAAGTTGTAGACATTGATGCAAAGTCTCTTGGGAGCCAAGAGATAGAGAGACTGTTACAGTCATCTCGGGCCGCGCTGTATACGAAGTCCGTTAGTGCGCCTAAAAAACCATCTGGATCATTTCAAAAAAAATCGCTGATCGAGTTAGCCCGAACCGCTGATGCAAAATCTGGTGCGCCGGTTGCAGGCGATGGCTTCAATTCTTCGGATCAAAATACGTATGATCAAAATACATATGATCAAAATACATATGATCAAACCCCCTCGGGTCTAAAAGCTGAAGCGCCATCCGGCGATACAGCGCCGGCAAATGTTGCTGAGCGTGCACCTAAAGAAGAAGCTGTTTCGGCTTCCACGTCTGCGGCTTCACCAGCAACCGCGGAACAGACCGAGCCAGAAAAACCTAGAGCGAGACGCGCTCGCCCTCAGCCGCAACCACCGCGGCCACCAAAGGTAAAGTCAGATGAGGCATCAGCGTCTCAAGATGCCAATCAAGAGACTAAGGATGCTTCAACAGTAGTTGAAGAAAAGGCTACCGAAATTTCAGACGTTAAAGCTGATAGTGCTGAAACCAATGGTGCTGAAAAGGGTGACGCCGAGCTAGCGAGCGAAACTGCTTTGGAACTAGAAGGGGAGCCGGCGCTTGAATTTGACGGCGATCCGGACACAGAACCCGCTGAGTTTGAAACGCGATCACTAGAACAGTTGGCCATTCAGGCAGAAGAGAAGAATGCAGCAGAAGCTGCTGCTGCGGCGACGAAAGATGCGGACGCGGATCTCCCTGAAACTGGAAAGCCAGAACAACAAACCGCTGAATATACCAGAGCCTATGAAGAAGGCCGCGCGTCCATGCAGGCTGAAATGGTAGAAGAGCTGGGTGATGCATTTACGACCCTCAATAATATGATCAATGAGTTGCGTACCCCTTCGGGCAATCCTTATGCCGAGCTTAGCCAGATTATCCATGACCGCGTATTGGCACTGGCTAGTGAGCGCGCTGGCCAGCAAATCGAGAGCTTGCCTATGCCATTCCTGGATAAGATTTCCGGTTTGGTGAACTCGGTTGAGGAAGCGGGGCGGGCTATTAAGATTAAGCTTAGTGTCCAGGATCTCGAATCCATAAAGCCATTAATAGCGAGTAATTCGGAACTAGACGTGTCCATTTTTGCCGCCGATGACAAGCTGCAGTCAGGTGATGTGATTATTAGTGCCGGCGCTGTCGCAGTTAAAGACGTGATGGCGGCGCGTGTTGCAGATCCGGTCAGTGAGGATGATGCTAGCTTCGCTGCGATTGGCCGCGCTATGCGCGATCTGATTGGCGACACAGAGACCGACCCGAACGCCGTACAAGACGAAGCGTTAGATGCAGCTTCAAATGCAGCTTTGGATCCAGCTTCAAATTCTGACATTGATGTGAGCTCTGAGAACGTAAGCGAAGCCGAGACAGCGCAAGATATATCGGACGGTGAACCAGAATGAGCACGTTAACCGAGACGCTAATGGATGCAGTTGATAATATAACGCTAGATAAACCCGTTGAGCTCAGTGGTCGCGTAAACCGTTATGACGGAAATATGCTGCAATGCGATGGCTTCCCAGCCACAATTGGAGCTTTATGCTCGGTCGAGGCAGATAATAAAGATACTGCCATTGCAGAAATCATTGGCTTTGAAAAAGGTCAAAATATTCTATCTTTGCATGAAGTTGGTGCGCGTATTCGCGTGGGAGCCCGGGTTAAGTTAATTGACGATGGCTATTCGATACCCGTTGGTGAAGAGTTATTGGGTCGGGTTATTGACGCGCTCGGCAATCCATTGGACGGGCTGCCGGCTCCAAAAGCAAAAGATAGCTGGCCCCTTATGGGTAAAGAGCTCAATCCATTGGCACGCAAACCGGTAACGGAACCATTGGATGTGGGTGTGCGAATTATTAACAGTTTGCTCTCGGTTGGGCGCGGTCAGCGTCTCGGCATTATTGCCGGATCGGGTGTTGGTAAATCTGTTTTGTTGGGAATGATGAGCCGGTTTACGGAAGCGGATGTCGTTGTCGTGGGTCTGATTGGTGAGCGTGCGCGAGAGGTGGGTAGCTTTGTCGAAAACGTTCTCTCTGGCGACGCAAAAGCTCGAACCGTGGTTGTTGCTGTTCCGGCCGACCGTTCACCCTTGTTGCGTATTCGTGGAGCCGAACGCTCGACTGCGATCGCTGAATATTTCCGTGAAAAGGGTAAGAATGTTTTACTTATCATGGATAGTTTAACTCGGGTCGCGCATGCGCGCCGGGAAATTGGCTTGGCTTTGGGCGAGCAGCCCACGGCCAAGGGTTATCCGCCATCGGTGATATCGTTGATACCGCGTCTCATTGAACGATCCGGTACAGGCCTAAAAGGGCAGGGGTCCATCACATCTTTCTATACAGTTCTCGCCGATGGGGATGATACGAATGATCCCGTCGTTGATACGGCACGTGCCATTCTGGATGGGCATATTTTGCTTTCACGCCAGCAAACGCAATTAGGCATTTATCCCGCTGTTGATATTTCCACGTCAATCTCACGCGTCATGTCGGAGATCGTGCCGGATAGCGATGTCCAAGCGGCCCGCACATTCAGGCGTCTAACTTCATTATATCTAGAAAATAGAGATTTAATTTTGATGGGTGGTTATGCGCGTGGGCAAGACGCAGAGCTGGATGCGGCTATCGAGATGTGGCCTCGTTTGGTCAACCACATTATGCAAGGCGAGTATGAGAAGGCTGATTTTGAAACGAGTATGGCGGCGCTACAGTCGCTGACAGGATCGTAAGATGAGCAATACCCGCAAAAATATATTCGAGCTAATGGCTTTGAAAGAAAAGATCGGCATAACGCGCAAAATGAAGAACGTTTCTTTATTGCGTGAAGAGCTCGGCAGAACGACGGACTTAAAAGGCCAACTCGGGGAGGCCGTTACGGCTACCAAAACACCAGATGGTGAGCAAACGGCCGGACAATTACGGGCGAATAGTTGGTATCTGACACAAATTTTAGATCAGCTGGATACGATCGAGAATAGAGAGACTTTTTTAAGTAAGGAAGTTAAAGACGAGGAGATGGCGATCGCGAAGTCCCGACAGAAACGAGACAAATCGCTTGAGAAGTCTGCCGAGATTTACCTCCATCAAGCCAATATACGCGAGGAAAAAATTGCTGCGCAACTCAGTGGCGCGCGCAGAAACCCCAACCGCTAGCGCAAATTTTCTTGGCACTCTTCTTGCAGTTTAACCTCGATGTCGTCCGATCGGGCGGCTTATTTTGCGTTGGGTGTGTGCATGACAGAAATTTCAGAAAAACCAGTAAAATCAAACTCCGGAGAGAATGATCGCTCCGGATATAGAAAAAACGACCGCAAGGATGGAGCTGACACCATACCGTTTAGCGCCCTATTTTCGGTAGTTCCGGTTGATAGCGAGCCGACCACAACCGGTCTTGAAGCCATTGAGGGTTTGGGGCTTGGTCATGAATTGAATGACGGAGATTTCGAGTTTGAGCAGAAGGACGGCTCTGATCAGGATAGCCTGGAGGTCGGTTTTGACTTAACGGCTGCAGAAGCTACGGCTGCAGAAGCTGAAGACACAAATGATTTTGAAGACGCACTCGCCGGGCCGATAGCCCCATTGCCTGAGGGCGAGGCTGAGGGCGAGGTAGTGGACCCGGTCGTTGTCAAAGTAGATGATGTATTGGATACGGGTACAGACGCAGATACAGGTGCAGATACAGATACAGATACAGATACAGGCGCAGATACTGGCGCAGATACAGGTGCAGATACTGACGGTCAAATTCCTGAAGCATCTGACAATGCTGACCTGGCCGAGGCGTCTGAATTCGATTTATCTAAAGCTGTCGTTGATAGCAAACCGGTGGCGGAAGCAGAGCCGCTAGAAGCTGAGCCAAAGGCTGTTAGGGCTACGCCTATTGAGACCCTTTCAGACCGGTTACAGTCGAAGAAGCAAGAGGTAACCCTTGATGGCTCCAAATTAAAACTGGAACCTCAGAACGTGGGTGATGCATTGGATGAAAAGTCGTTTGGGCTTAAGGCGGTTGGAAAACCCGCGGCAATGGACGCCAAGACGAATGTTGACGTGGTCATCGATAAGAAAATGGAAGCGGCGCTGCAGCTAGACGCTAAGTCGCTATTAGCGCGTTCCGCGGAAACTAAATTAGATGCCAAAATGGACATGAAGTTGTCTGTACACGCGGACCCCACCGCTGATGCCAATTCGGACTTCAGGCCAGATCTAAAAACGGGGCTTAAAATAGATGTTAAGTTCGATGGTGGTAACATTAGGCTTGGCGAAACGTCGCTGCAAATGAATGCCAACGGTTCTTTCCAGTCCAGCCAGCAAGGGCAATCAGGACAACAAGGACAGCAAGGCCAGCAAGCGTTTTCACAGAGACTGCAGAATATGACACAAAGTCGAGGGTCAAATGCTGCGGATACGCTGGACATGATGCGCAAAGATTGGGAAGAGCGTTTGGTCTCAAGAATAGAGCGTGACTTGGCCTCTGGCAAACAGGATATCGAGCTTATTTTGAACCCAAAATCTCTTGGAAAGATGCGGGTTACCATGCGCATGTCGGAGGATGGGGTTAATTTGAAAATTAATTCTGAGACTGGAATTGCCGCAAACCTGCTTGGTGAATCCGAGGAACGATTAAACGAAATGTTCGAGGCGGCAGGCATGCGTTTGGCGCAGTTTCAGTCGTCTTGGTCTGGTAACCGCGACTTTGGTGGCGGCCAGGGATCGCGCAATAATAGTGAAATCCAATCAACTAAATCGAGTTCACCTAGCGTAATTAAGAATGATTTGGTACATTCGGCACAGAATATGCAATCGAACGGTATAAATCTCACTGCATAAACGTGGTTAGATGATTTAATTTAGTGCGATATAGTTCAGTAAGGGTAGCAAAATGGCAGACGAAGTAGACGGCGAAAAGAAAAAGGGTAACCTTGTTCTCATCATTTCATTAGTTGTCGGTGGATTGCTTCTAATCATAATCGGATTAGGTGTGGGCTATCTCGTTTTTGGAGGAAGCACTCCAGACCCATCTGAAGAAGTTGAGCAGTTAATTGAACGCAAGGATAAGGCCAATAAACCAGCTGAGCCCAAAGAAGAAGATGCTGATGATGAAGAGGGCGCTGACGCAGAAGATGGTGCTCCGGAAAAAATGACGAAAATTGCGCCTGAAGTAGAGACGTTTCAGACAACCTATTATGAGTTTGTCGGTAATATGACAACTAACTTGAAGGGCTCTCGTAAGTTTCTTCAACTGGGTGTAGGTGTTGCCACACAATATGACGATACAGTGATGGCTAATGTGGATACGCATCAGGTGGCACTTCGTTCGGAAATTTTATCGGTTATGAGCGAGTTCTCGGAGACCGAGATTCAGGGACGTGAAGGCAAGACCAGTTTGGCGAAAGCGTTGCAAGATGCTATGAATGCCAGACTTGAGGTGCTTGAGGGTTTCGGGGGTATCGAGAGCGTACATTTTACGTCTTTTGTTCTCCAGTAGATTTTTTGTAAGCGTTATTACGCTGGAGGATTAAGTGTCGGCATCGCGTAAATTATCATCGGAAGAAGTAAATGCACTGATTGACGGGTTGCAAGAGAGCGATACGCCTCCTGCATCTGTCGATTTGTCTACATCTGACGACGTTCGGCCATTTTCCTTTGGCTCGGATGACTTGTCTGTGTTGGGGGATTATTACGCCCTCCGCATGATTAATGAACGATTTGCACGCCAAGCCCGTTCAATTTTCCTTCCTATGCTTCGTATCCCACCTCGTATTTCGTCTTTTCCGCCTGAGGTAAAGACTTTTGACGAGTATTGCGGCGGCATTGATAATTTTATGAGCCTGACCACGTCGCGTGTCGATGAGCTGCGTGGCGCTATTCTCACGGTTTTACCGCCGAGTTTTATTTCAATTCTGACCAATGCGTATTACGGCGGAAAAGTGAGTACGCCGAGTATTAAGCGCCAAGAATTTACAGCTACAGAAGAGCGGATGATTGAGATCGTTTCAGAAGGTCTCAATACGACCCTCGCGCGGTCTTGGTTAGACCTGATGCCTATTAGCTTGAGCTATCAGGGCCGTGAAGTGAACCCGCAATTTGCGTCGTTCGTGGACGGTAGCGATATGGTCATTATCTGTTCGTTTGTTGTTCAGTTACCCAAGCTGGATCCTGCGACATTTGATATTATTTATCCTCTGCAGACGATGAAGCCGATTGCCTCGCAATTGCGCTCCCGGGTTCGCTCGGATGTTGTGGATGACGATTCTACGTGGCGCGATAAGATGGAGCGTGCGGTTCTTGGTATTCCGCTGAAAATGGATGCACGACTTGGTAACCCGAGCGTCTCCCTAAACCGTTTGATATATTTGCAACCTGGTGACGTTATACCAATACAACTAACTGAATCAGTTGAATTATTTTTAGAAGACAACCGTTTTTATGCTGCCGAGATAGGCGAACTAGCAGGCCAGTCAGCCGTTAGTTTGACCCATCGTCTCGATAAAGAACTTTAAGGAAAAGGAACTCCATTATGGAAGACGAAACTCAAGCCTCTGAAGCAGAAACAGAAGCATCCGCTGCGGCCGATGCAGCCCCTGCTGCGAACCCTAAGTCGGACCGCATTGGAGCCGAGAACTTAAGAGTTCTGGAGAATATCGATGTTAATCTAACGGTTGTTGTCGGTAACGCTGAGATCAAGATACGTGATCTGCTTCGCTTGAGCGAAGGCTCGGTTATTGAGTTGGATCGTCTGGCCGGTGACCCGCTCGATATTTTGGTGAACGGAACCATTATCGCTCGCGGCGAAATTGTTATGGTGGGTGAACGCTTCGGCATTCGCTTCTCGGAAGTTGTGGATCCTGAAAAGCGCGTCGAGAATATCTAAACGATTGCGCGTCAACATCTTGACGCTATCTAAATTGTGATGGCTCTGCCTTTAGTTGGCACTTGCTCGGCTTATATTTTGGTCAAATTTTTAATAATAAGAACAATAAAATCAATACGTTATAATTTTTATATGCCTGGCGTTCGTCGTGGCACGGTTCTTGCCTTTTGATTGGTATCAAGGGGTAAGGAGTAACCTATGGCGACCGACGGAGTATCATTAACGCAAATATTTACGGTGACCGCATTTCTCGGTGCCATGATCCTTGCGCTTTTTTATATCAAACGTAACCGCGATCCGCTGACATCCAAGCTTCATGCTGGGCGTCGGGTGCAGGTTGTGTCGAACACATCATTGGGTGTGAACGAGACTATCCGCATTATTCGTATTGATGAGCAGGATTATGTTCTGGTCAGTGGTAAAAATATAAACTCTCATTTTTACGCCTTAAGCCCTACAGCTCCCCACAATCAAAATGCCGAGCCTCAGGACGACGCATATTCGCGTCAGGCGCGCGGTGAAGATGCCATGGAGGCAAAACCATGCTGAATACTAAATATATCAAAAGTTTTAGCGCCTCCGTTTCTTTAGCTCTAGCCGCTCTTTTAGTTTCAGGCTTAATGAGTCCTAGTTTTGCTCAGAATATTATTGGTCAACTTACAAGCGGTATGCCAGCCGTAAACATGGTGTCTCAAGGCGACGGCAGTACGACTTACTCCTTATCGTTGCAAATCCTCGCCTTGATGTCCGCCATTACTGTCTTGCCATCGCTTGTCCTTGGGATGACGTCGTTTACGCGGATCATCATTGTACTTTCGATCTTGCGCCAAGCTTTGGGTACTCAGTCGACGCCACCTAATCAGGTGTTGGTCGCGATTGCTTTGTTTATTTCCATGTTCATCATGACGCCAACCCTTACGGCTGTTTATGAGGATGCGGTGACGCCTTACATGAATGGTGAATACACGGCAGAGACAGCTATCAGCCAAGGTACCAGCATCATGAAAGGGTTTATGATACGCAACACGCGCGAGCGAGAACTCACAATGTTCGCTGACCTTGCTGGCGATACGGCTTATGAGACCAATGACGATGTTCCGTTGACGGTTCTAATGCCGGCCTTCATCACCTCCGAATTGAAGACCGCTTTCCAGATCGGCTTCCTCATATTTCTTCCGTTTCTGGTAATTGATATGGTGATTGCCTCGATCCTGATGTCACTTGGTATGATGATGCTGAGCCCCATGCTGGTGGCTCTACCGTTTAAATTATTACTATTCGTTTTAGTAGATGGATGGGCGATGACCGTTGGCTCCCTCGTCGCGACTTACTCCGCAAATTAGATACGCATAACCCAAATTCTCGAACAGAGACAGTTAGGAACCCACTATGGAATTCGACAATAATATAGAACTTTTACGCCAAGCTTTCTGGCAGATTTTAATGGCTGCCGGGCCGATCCTTGCGGTGGCGCTTGTCATCGGTTTGGCGATCGGTATTTTCCAAGCGGCTACATCCATTAACGAGATGACACTTAGTTTCGTTCCAAAGTTGGTTCTCGTTATCGGCGCATTTGGTCTGCTGGCTAACTTTATTATGCTTGAGCTTACAGAGTACTTCCTGTTTGTCTTCGATCGCATCGCGAACATAAATTAGGTCTGATATGGATTTCGGCGCATCACAAGGGGCAATTTTCCCAGGGATTCAATTGCAAGGGGCCGTGGAGCTTCTGGTTCAGCACTTGATTGCATCTCTGCGTATTGGTGCGTTTTTTCTAAGCAGTCCGTTTCTCGGCAGTCGTTATGTGCAGCCGACTATCAAAATTATGATGGCTCTTGTTTTAACAATATTGATTGCCGATAAGACTCCAATGCCCGATAGCAATATAATTGGGTCGGCGTTGGGCATAGCTATCATCATCAAGGAAATAGCAATTGGCCTATGTGCCGGCCTTATTCTAACAATATGGTTTGCCGCCGGTAGCCTAGCTGGTGAGAAAGTCGCGTCTTCTTCAGGGCTTGGTTTTGCCTCGCAGATGGATCCGGATGCGGGCGGTCAAACGCCTGTGGTTGCGCAGTTATTTATGCTGTTTTTGACGGTCGTGTTTCTTTCGCTTGATGGGCATTTGATAGCTATTTCTGTAATTATGAAGTCTTACGAGATATCGCCGATCGCTGAATTCCCGAATATATTGACGATGGTCGACGCCGGTATTAAAGCGGCTGGCTGGATGTTTATGGCCGCATCTTTGATTATGCTGCCTGTGGTATCTATGTTGCTGATGATCAATGTCACCATCGGTATAATCACGCGATCTGCACCCACGTTAAACCTTTTCTCATTTGGTTTTCCGATCTCGATGATAAGTGTTTTCATTATCCTGTATTCAGCCTCAAGTGTAATTGGGTTTGCTTTTAGTGACCTCGTTGACATGGCTCTTGAACATCTGGAAAGCGTAATAGGGGGACTTGGCGTTGGCTGAAGAATCTGAAGACGGCCAGGAGAAAACCGAGGACCCCACCCAGCGAAAGTTAGACAAAGCTGCTGAAGACGGGAAGGTTTTAAGCTCCAAGGAAATGTTTGTTTTTACCTCATTGGCGATGGGGGTGCTGATGGTTATGGCGATGAGCAATTTTGGTGGTAGTTACCTTATAAGCTGGTCTACTCTGTTTCAGATTGAACCGGGAACTCAACTCGATCACCATATTTTAAAGAATCTGTATTTTATACTTTTCTTCTTCATCGAACTCACTTTGGTGTTTGGCGTGCCCGTTCTTTTGGTGACGGTGGTAACGCAGGGTGCCGTCGGCGGCTTTATTTTCGCTATGGGCTCGATGGCGTTCAAAGGCAGCAAGATTAGCCCGATTGCGGGCTTTAAGCGTATGTTTTCTGTAAAGTCTTTAGTTGAACTTGGGAAGTCAATTCTCAAAGTCGTTTCGCTATTTGGCGTTGGCTATATCGCCATTGTTAGCTACATGCCCAAGCTAATGCGGCTACCCGATGGCAGCTTGGCGAGTGGGCTAGGCACGCTTCGTGACACAATCCCAGCGCTTATCGGCTTTTTGTTAATTGCTTTGCTAATTATCGCTGCGATAGATTATTTCTGGCAGCGGCACACGTTCAATGAAGAAATGAAAATGAGTAAGCAAGAACTCAAGGATGAATATAAACAGATGGAAGGTTCGCCTGAAGTCAAAGCTAAAATTCGTCGCAAACAAATGGAAGCATCGCAACGCAGCTCCGAACAACGCGCAGCCATTGAAGATGTTCCTAAGGCGACGGCTATTATTACCAACCCGACCCACTTCGCGATTGCCCTGCAATATGAAGTTGGCCAGCCAGGCGCGCCGACTATTCTGGCTATGGGTAAAGGTAAAATTGCTGAGCAAATCATCGAGAAGGGTGGGGACGCCAATGTTACCGTCTTTAGAAGCCCGCTATTAGCGCGTGCGCTTTACTATACGGGTGATATTGGCGGCGAAATTTCAGAGCGGTTATATAGTGCTGTAGCTGTTGTTTTGGCTTATATCTATCGCATTGAAAAAGGTGAGGACTTGTTATCACCGGAGTTTGAATTACCTGATGACTTGCAGTTTGATGAATATGGTAACCTAATGAAAGACGCAGAAAATGGCTAGAAAACGAAGCGGGCAATCAATTGGAGAAATGATAAGTAGCGTGAGCTTCTTCGGGCTCGGCGTTTACGCAACCTTGTACGGGTTCGCATTTTTTGAGGCTGGCTTAATCATGAAGGCTTTACTCAGTTGGTTGGCAGCCACCTCCTTATTAGTCGCAAGTATCCGTTTTATGGTTGCGGATTGGGTCGAGGCATTATTGAGGTATAAACGATGAATGCTTCAGACCCGCGCCTTACCTGCCATCAATGTAAGTATTTATTTATTACGCATGACCGCAACAAGCCTTGGGGGTGCTCCTCATTTGGTTTCAAGTCTCGGTCGTTACCCGGACAGGTCGTTCGCACGACAAGTGGCACGATATGTGCAAATTATTCGAAGAGAGCCTCAGCGCGCCCTCAAGATGAGCCGCAGGATAAAGGAATTTTAGCATGACGACTGATATAAACGCCGTACAAGAGAGCATCAAGCTTGCCCTAGATGCAGCGGAAGCTGCAGCTGATGTGACGGCAGAGTATAACAGATTGAAAGACGAGAATAAGAAGCTAATCAATAGTGTAAGTTCGGTATATAAAAATGCTCGAATTATTGCTGGGGTTTCGGTTGTCGCGGTTGTCGGCACATTGGGCTTATCGTTAGTGATGCATTTTAATTCTGTTAGTTCGCTGCGCGTACTTGGGGATACCAACCGTCAGGCACTCGTGGTTTTCGCGGAAAATGTCGATGATATGAACGATTCTGCAGAGAGCTTGAGCGCGACTTTGACGCGTCAAGACGAGCTCTTGTCTTTGACGAAGAAACTTACGGAGGAGGTTATTTCTCTTCGTGCCGCTTCCGAGAAGCCGGTTCTAGCGCTTGGCGAAAGTGTAAAGTCTTCGTTCGAGCAGCTTACTTTGGCTAATAAGGCATTGGATAAGAAAATTTCAACTGAGGTTGCCGCCATTGCTAAAAAGCTGACAGCAGGCCAGGACGCGTCGACGAAGAAAATATTAAATTCAACGTCGACGGTGACATCGCAGACGCAAAAGGGTAGTGCGGTCGTTACAAAAACAAATAAGGCGTTGCAGGATATTATATCTCTGCAAGCTCAGACGGTTCAGCAAATCGGAAATTTAATCCGTGAAAATGAACGCCTATTAGGTGCGATTGAAAACAATAATCGCCAGATCAAATATCCGTAAGTTTAGGAAGTTAAATGTCATCAACCCGCTCAAAAAGTAGATACGATTCACCATCCGAAGACGCTAATCTGGATGCTGAAGGTGTTGAAGAAAGTCCGAAGACGCTATTGCGTATTGCGGATCTGGGCGGACGCTCGCGCGCTATTGGGCTTATGCTCAAGGTTAATGATGTAGTTGTTGCTGTTGACGGAGAACCTTTTCACGGCAATGGAGACGACCTCAAAAAGCGTTTGTCCCAACCTGAACCGGACGGCGAATTTATTGATGAGGAAGAGCCTGAGATTATTGAATTCCTGCTGACGATCTACCGTAAAGGTAATTTCTTTGAGGTTGTTTCAGTTGGGCCTCTTGGCGGAAAGTTGGAATTTGAATTTCCAGACCGTGTTGATACAATTCTTGAAGGGCTTTCTGGTCACACAATATATCCACGCCAGGATTACCAGACTTACGAAGTCTACAAAGACATTGAACGCAAATGCGTGCTTATCGAGCAACGCGATTCTGTAGTGCCAAGTGTTTTGCCGTTTGTATGGTTAATTGAGAACAGAATGTGGGAAGCCTTATTGGCGATCGTTTCTGTGTATATGCTGACCTTCGGTATTCACCCATTTGTATTTCTTATTTGTTATGTTCTGACTTGCGTATATTTCAAGCGCGGGCAGCTTGTTTTTAAACGAAGCTACGCACAGTTCCAAGAGAAACAGCCTTGGATATTTCTCGCGGCACGCTCGAGCTTAGAGGCCCAGTTGAAGTGCCGCCAGATGGACGAGCAGTGTGATTTTGACTTTAGTCAGATTGCACCGCCGCGTCGTCGCCGTGTGGTTGCAGCTTAAATACTGAATTGGGTTGCTCAATAAAGCGACGCGACCACGTCCCCAACATCATAAATAGTTCTTAAATCTCCGGCTACTGTGCCGGATGGTGTGACGGATGCTATGCGTTTACATTCAATTAACTGAGAGACAGGACAGAGTAGAGACAGTAGAGACAGTAGAGACAGTAGAGACAGTAGAGACAGTAGAGACAGTAGAGACAGTAGAGACAGTAGAGACAGTAGAGACAGTAGAGAGAAGAATAGGTGACGCTATTCCCGTTCA
>Ga0209137_1000880_pt1 | contig 30289 bp, 42 predicted proteins | sample SaaInl5LU_22_DNA_FD_184642 | JGI IMG/M metagenome (GOLD analysis project Ga0209137, IMG submission 184642) | Marine microbial communities from expanding oxygen minimum zones in the Saanich Inlet - ESP_105LU_22_DNA (SPAdes) (version 2) | ecosystem: Environmental > Aquatic > Marine > Intertidal...
TGAGAGAAAAGACTCCATCAGGGACGGGGACTGTACCCATTTTGACGGCGTCGAAGATGTCGATGACGTAGTATCCCCTCGCATCACATATGATGTTGACTTGTATGTCAGGGAACCCTTTGATGAAGGATTCAAGGTCGGCGTTACTCGGGAGAGTTGTGAAGATTGTGGGACCGACTTCATCCGGAATCACCTGCAGGAGCGAGGGGTGTGTGTGATATGCCACAGGTGCGTCGGACCATTCTGATTCAAGAACACTCGCGTCGACGCGCGCCCTCTCCTTAGAAGTCACGTAGGTGAGACCTTTGTAATTCATGCACTTGTCGTACTTCACTTTACCTCCATATTCCCACCTATTCTTCGATGACAGCTTACTCACAGATTTCAAATCTCGCACCACGATTTTTGTAATGTGTAACCTGTGTGCGGTCATCCTATATTCATGATGACATTTTTATCCAGAAGTGTAATCTCACCGAGTTGGTCCCATGTGTAATACTTGATGGAAATACCAAACTTTCTGCGCATGATAGGATCTATGTAGTTGTTCACGGCTCGTTTCCATTGAGTGGGTGTGGTTTGAAAATACCCCAGGTTACTCCACGTGACTGACACCCTCTGAAATTCTTGTCCTCGTACGAGACGGTTGAACTCACGGGTGACATCATCAACATTGGGTTTGTTCAGGTTTGTTTCGATGAGGTCGATGATGTAGTATCCTTGGTTTTCGAGGATGAGATTCGCTTGCATGTTTGGATATTCGTTTATGTACACTCTAAAATCGGCTTCACTCGGGTATGTGAAAAGTGGAGTTGCGTATTCAGGGACGGGATGTGTGTGATACACGATGTATTGAGTCATCTCTTCTTGTGTCGGCTGCACAGTGGCGAGTTGTTGATTCGTTCGAGCTGTGGGTCTATTGAACCTGACATAGTTTCGTGTGTTTGACAGGGTGAATGGTATCGTACCCGCATACTCGACACGTTGTTCCCATGTCTTTTTGTATATGTCTTGGAGTTCTTTGATTGTTTTACGGCTCAAACGAACAGACAAGACGCTACCATTAGTTCCCGTGACCGTACCCAAATTGAACGCATTCCTGGGTATATTCACACGCCTGAAATTACGAGCGAGGCGGTTGATGGCAGCGTTGATTCGTGTCATTCGCCGTTGTCTCTCCACTTGGCGACGTCTGTTGAGAGCCTGTCTACGCACAGTTTCAGCCCTACGTTTCTCGGTCGGTCGTGTTACCGAGACCATCTTACTTTAGATAAAGAAGAAAATTGAAGTACATCTAATGAACATCGAGGCATTCGCTCGAGAGGTATATTCTCAGCTGGGTCCTGGCTACAGCGAGAGAGTATATCACAACGCGGTCGAGGTTCTATTACGAGAAAAACACATTCCGTATGAATCGGAACGTATCATTCCAATTTCCTTCAAGGGGCATGTGATTGGTAATATGAGAGCGGATATCATCGTCAACAACGAGACTGTACTAGAATTCAAGACGATCAAGACTCTGAATGACGCCGTGGAGTTGCAGGGTCAAAACTATCTTCGTCTGACAGGTTTGAGGATGGCGTATCTGGTAAATTTTCCTCCACACCCTGACCGGGAAGTGGAGATTCGAAAGATTGTATCAGCGCCATTAGAGGGAGAATTCGCCAAAGTGTTCGATAAAATGCACGAGCATCATCGTAATGTGTCTGCGGATTTACCACAGCTCCGGACAACAGTTCGCGAGTCAAATCCAAGTGATGCTTAGCCTGTTCGATGCAGTGTTGTACCGCGGGATCATCGTGTTCAGATTCTAGGTGTGAGAGTATGCGTGGGTACGCACTCTCGAATTCGTATAATGCGAGTTCCATATCTTATGAACGAACGTTACATTTAAGTGCGAAAAAGATGATCCATGCCATGAGAACATCGACACTATAGTGGGCTCTCGTGGAAATTGTCACGAGGGATGAAAGGATGGGGTACACGGGGAACATACCATTCTTGAGGAAATAGGATGTGACGATGTTGAATGTCGTGTGTCCCGAAAACATGTAGTCGTTGCAGTTGGAGAGGGGGCTCGCTTCACGGCATGGTGTCGATTTGGCGCGGGGAAATTGGGTCACCATATTTGTTATAGCGCGCATGAAGTACATCATCGTGAGAAAGGTGATGTATCCCTTCTGGTTAACCGATTTCCAGTTCATCACGAGGAACGCGAGTGGTACGATCAGTGTGATGTCATGGAGCATTTCATATTTGGTCAGGTCTGGTAATACATCAAAACCTATGTCTCGTATTTTACCTCCGAACCCTTCACCACGGGGTTTCGAAATGAAACGACCAACAAGGGTGTTGAGTAAAAGTGCAATTCCAAGAAGAATCCACATTTATATGTATTGATATTTTTTTTGAAAAATCTTTTTTAAAAGATCATCATTTTTTTATAAACTCAAACTTTTGGTCTCTACATCAACTTCGATTTTACCCAATCCCGATCTTCTCGAAAGATTCGCGAAAGTTTTTTGTCCTTATTTTTAAACAGGACCATGAGGGCATTTAGTCTCCTAAAAAGTCCGAGTGGAGGTTCGCCCGACCGGATGACCCGCATGAGCGCTCTGTGGCGCGCGAGCTCTGATTTTGTCTTTACATCCACATACCCATGATCACTGAGATAGTGTGAATTACTAATCATGTACACGATTGCCATTTATATTATCAGCACGTTTTTATTTTACACCGTGGGCACTTGACGTGTAGTGCGTGACACTTGATACACACGAAATGGTCACATTTTCGATACCTCACACACTCGCCATGTTGAGAACAGATTTGACAGGCGTCATCGAAAAAATCGAGCACCTCATTTTTGAAACGCCAAAAACAGGATGTACATACTTTCAGGTCAGGGTTATAGGTTTTTCCACATACAGAAAAGTTTGGACAGTTCATTACTTACACAGTAGGAATAAATTCCCATTTCAAGTCGCGACAAATTTTCTTCCAAATCACATCTTGTTGATACAATTTCTCTTTCGACTTGAGTAATGGAAAGTACTGAAGATATTCATCTTCACCCAAAAGTTCACAAAATTTATAAAGTACATAGGAGTAACTCAAAAAGTTTTTCCTCTCCGAAGGGCAGTTATCGTCGAATGGTTTTTGTATATCTTTGAACATGATGCGCAAATATTCCTCGAGTTCAGCTGGCATGTTCGGAGGTCTGATACCATTGAGAATGTTGGTGATGTACGGTACGTGTTCGTAGTATTTGTTGAGGCGGAGCTTCTTGAGAAGACCTCGTATCTTAGCATGTGTGATATCTTCCAGTTTCTTAATCTTCAATTTCTTGAGTTCTGATCGAAGTTGTTCCATGACTTCATCAGGTATCGTGGTTGTCTCTTGTGCCTGAAATTGTGACAACCATTCATTGAAATGATTTTCGCGTTTGTACGAATAGTTGACAATCTTTTCGGATGTCTCTTGCTCCTCACGATACGTGAGTTCTTCGTTTATGTGCGCCGCCACGACAACCCCACACCCGTCACATATCAAATCACTCGTATCCTGTACGTGTATGATGTTACTGTACACACACGTCTTACACGTTTCGATCGTTCGCTCGACCGGTCGAGAGATGTTTTGGTTTTCCACCTCGACGAGGTAATCTGTGAAGATGTCTTTTCGTGCGAGACCCACTGTTTCACGCACGTTAAAGACGTTATCTGTGTGTGTCTTTTCGTTTGATTCTGACATGTGTCGCTCGATGAATGGCATGCACTTGATCATGTACTCGGACATTTCTCTTTCGTACATCTTCTTGTTTTCGGGTTCTTTCTCAATCAGTCTTGACCACTCTTCTATTTTATTGTTGTACCTACTTAAAAAATTACCTTCCATTCTTATATAAAGATGTTCGTCAAACTTTTAAGTACTCTTTATTACTATTACAAGAAATTCACGACACCCGCTGACTACCAAATCATCTCAGAGGAACTCGAGTATAAGATTAATCATGACATGAAATATCTCGTCGAGGATCCCTTTTGGAAACAAGAGAGTAAAGATTGGGACGGCATCTTAGATCACTATTACGTTGACGTGACGGGTGAAAACTTCAGAAACACAACCATTCCCCAGAATATTGAACACATCATCTTACGGATCAAATATTACTTCAACAATCGTGTCTACACGGTATTAACCAATGACCTGAACTACAGGCTCATCAAAGAGGAGGAAAAGTCGATGGGGTTCCATATCCCGTTGAGTAGTGCTTGGATCGTGGATCATGATGATAAACCACTTCAGAACATTACTGAAAGGGTGAGGCGTTATTCCGGTCCTCTGAGTGACTTTCACGGGGAAAAGGTTTCTCTCGAAGACTTTTTGTATTACGAACCCAAATATTTAAAAGAACGATTTCCGAAGATCATGTTGGTCAACGGACTCGGTATGAAAAAGATTATTTCGACGACCGAAGGGTTTACTACAGATCTTCGGATACCTTAGTCGCTAGGTAAAACTTGAGTTCACCCAGATTCGCGACGTTGTACTTTAAAATCAAAAATCTATTCCCCGTTTCCTGTATAATTTGCACAGACGCACACATACTCGTCGCCTTTGTAAAGATATTCAGGTACTTCAAACTGTACAGGCCCGTGATGGTAGGGCTTTCATCGGGACACTCGATCGACGTTTCCTGGTTGGCGAAATCGCCAGTACACGTGAGATGAAGCATCTTACCGTCGCGCTTGATTTCAATCTCCGACCCTAGATTGGACATGTCGCGACAGAGTCGCTGAAAATCTGCGGATGGAAGTGTGGTGATCGTCGACATCGTGACTTCGGGTACTTCTATACGGTTCTCGTTAATGTCCAGGAGTTTGAGTTGAAACTTGGTACTCGTCTTCTTGGTTTCACTTGTGATTTCGATATCCATGTATTCCTTCGAATTTATCTCGAGTTTGATGACATCGTTATTCGTGATCGTCTTCATGAGTTTGAAGGTGTTTGAAATGTTGATACCTGCGATGATTTCTTCTTGGTCACAGTGATACTCTTCGAAATTATCCGCCGCCAGAAACATGTCAATGAGGGATGTACGAGCCGTGTCGAGTGTCACGACGTACATACCCTGTGGTCGAAAGTAAATGTTCACGTCATTGAGAATATCCTTGAGAACCTCAAACATAGACTTAAAGGCTGAAGCCTGTATCGAAACTAATTTCATGACTACTCAAATATCGCCTTACATCTTTAAATCTGTATATACGTCACCCTTGGATACGTCGCGATTTATCTTCTCTTCCAACTCTTTGGTCATCGCCGGCTGAAGAGACTGTCCGTAATTGTCCAGATAGAATAGATTCGGGTCTCGTCCGTTTCCGTCGAGGGCTGTCATAGAACCACTGAACCCACCGAACCCACCATGTTCAATATCCTTCTTGGGAAGAAGGGAGTCGAGCCAGTTCTTGATTTCATTACCGACGAGAATCTTACCATTTTTCGTGAGCATCGTAGGTACTCGAGTAATCTTCGACTTGTACTGTTGTGGTATACCTCGCGTGTTTACGTTGTGATAGTGTACGAGCTGTTTCAGCTGTGCCTGACTATCGATGTACTGAATGATATCCATGGAGTGTTTACACCTCGGGCTATAGATCAGTAGCGACATCTACTATCTATAGGGTATTTTGTAAAAAAAAATTAACGCATTATAATAAAGATGGACGTGCGCACAGTCGTCCAATATTTGGTCATCAGCTGGATCGCACTCGCCATTTTCCTGGCTATATTCAATCGTGAAAATTTCACAGAGTCGTTTGGTTTTTCAGGGTACAAGAAACCTGTCAATTACGTGAAGCTCAATGATCCCAGACCGGACATGTCCGGATACTCTCAGGTAGAGGCGAATGTTGATCATGACACGATGGAACAATTCGTACTCGCGACGAACAAGGAACTCCATAAGCGTCTCAAGTTTCCCACCTACATCATAGAGACACAGTCTGTCAAAAAGTATGATGGTATCCAGAACACTTTGTACGAGTGTACGTTCACGGTGGTGCGTAGTGGTGGCTTTGCGTTTGGCTTCACGGTCGTGTCGACGTTCGAGGTTACTGGAGACAAGCTCAAGCTCGTGTCACTCCGTTCCCAACCCCTGAGTGATCAGGCGCCCGATAACGTGAAAGTGTACACGAAGGGTTCCATGGGAAAGGAGTTTGTCGATTACAAACTCGTCAAAGAGAGTGCCGTCCCCAACGTCAGTGAGTTAGATTTGATAAAAAATAAGTTGAGCTAAATGTAATGATCAACATCAATGATATCATAGAAATTGATGACAAGAAGAAAAAGATCAAGAAAGAGATTTACAGAAAGATTTACGATCAGTTTTCATCGAAAATCAAACAGTGTGTAGAACTCGGACACAAACAAGTGTTTCTGACCGTACCGGTGATTCTCATAGGATATCCTGTATTTGATAGAAGCGCCGCCGCGCGATACATCGCCAGACAGTTTGAACTCGGTGGATTCATATCACAACTCGTGGGTGACCACGACGTGTATGTATCATGGAATGTTCAGAAGAAGAAAAAGGAACAGGAGTATGAGGAGGAAGAGGATGTCGATTTTCCCAATCTCATGAACCTGAAGAAGATGGCGAATAAGTACAGGGGGAGATAGTGCGTAGTAAGTATCAAAATTAAAACCCACTTAATCATAAATGGATAATCTCAGCATTTTGACCGAAGCGAAACGTGAGTACATGGGGCAGTTGTGCCTCATCATGTGTCCACCTATGATTGACGTTTTTAACGACATTTACGAAGAAGCGAACAAACTTTCGAATGGGCGTAAGGTGCTCATCATGTTCCAGAAGCTTCTTCAAGAAGTCCCCAATTGGTCCAACGCGATGTCTAAACAACATTCTGATAACATCACGAATCGGTGTGCATGGTTCAGTGATCTTTTGGCCGCCGTTTTCGTTGCGTGTACCAAGATTCTTTCGGCGGTTCGTCTCAAGGCGGATAACAAGAAGATTTCACTGAAACTCCCCACGAACGAAGTGTTCATCCAGACCTGTTACAACAACATCGCGAAGGATCTATACCGCGACCCCTACGTATTCCATGAAGATCAGAGCATTTACCACCGCGACGAAAAATTGACGTCGCGTTTCTGTACATGCATCGAAAACTCGATCAAAGAGTTGATTCCCGTGCAACAGATTCTTCAGACGTACATGTCTCAGGAGTCGAGGGACATTGATCTGGACGGTGACGTCGAAGATACTGAGGATCCCGAGATTTTCGAGGGTGAACCCATGATGGAACCTGAGCCAGAACCCGAGCCCGCGATGGAACCCGAGCCCGAGATGGAACCCGGGCCCGTGGGTGAGCCTATGGGTGAACCTATGGAAGAGCCCGAATTCAAGTCTGTACCAGGTGTGCCAGATCCCCGACCCGAACCAGAAGAATCTCAGCAGGAAGACGATGTACTCTTCGGAGATGCACCGGAATACCCCACAAAAAATCCCCGTTATAATTAAATGGAACTCTCCGAGTATTTGCGCGACCCGGTATATGCGGCACTCATCGCCGGTGCGATCACCGCAGGGTACATTCATCTCAAGGCGTATCTCAATAACGAAGGAAAATTGGAACTGAATCAATATACGAAACCCTCCGTGCTCGTCGCGATTCTCGTTTACGTGATCGTACTGAACGGCATTGGTCAAAGAGAGGTCATTTCTAATGAACCTTTCTGACTTAAAGATTAGACCGTACTATTAAGAAAATGGCGTCCGTGACTGCGTTTAATGACATGATGGGTCAATTTCTTGTGGAATTGCACAAGACTTTTCCAGATGAAAAGAGTATCAAGAAGATGCTAACATCGTTCGACCTTCTTAAGAGTACCAACCCCCGACTTCTCGTCGACGGGTTTATGAAGAGTGTGTCTCCCCACGCGGATAGCATCTCTGCGAAGGATGAGTTGTTCATTCTCGTACACTCGAACGATATCGAGTTTCTCGCAGAGCTCGATATCATCAAGCTCTGGAAGCGTATGAGCGATGGCACGAAGAGTGCCGTCTGGCAGTACCTTCAGACGCTTTACATTCTCGGAACGACTATTCAGTCTGTGCCCGAAGATACCCTGTCTGCAATCGAGGCTATGGCGAAGGAGTGTGCCGATAAGATTCAGTCGGGTGGAGAGGGTGAAATTAACCAGGATGCTCTCATGAAGATGATGGGAAGTATGACTGGGATGCTGGGTGGTCTTCCAAAAAAATAAACCTCATCTATATTAAATGAAAGTTTGGTTCGAAGATCCTAAGCAACTTGTCAAGAATAAGAGAATTTTAGACTTCTGGCCAAACAGTAAACAGACACCAGCGGAACGAGTGAATGCGGCGTCTCGATTCATCATTTATGCTACATGCATCTTATTTGTGATTCGTCGTGATCCTCGTATGTTCGTGCTTGGTGCGACGATGCTGTCGGTCATCTATGTCATGTACAAGGCGAATATGATTAAGGAACCATATGGGACGACGGAAAAGATGAACGTGTGTCAGAAGCCCACGAAAGAGAACCCACTCGGGAATGTTCTCATGACGGATTACACAGACGCACCCAATCGCCTGGAGGCGTGTTATTATGCGACGGCGCAACCCCTGGTCAAGAAGTTCAGTAGTGACCAGGTTGCGTACGACATGGGTCGTTCGAGGTCGACCCTTCCCGTGCATAAACGGAACGCCTTTGAGCGTCAGTTTGTCAGTACCCCTGTGACGAAAATTCCAGGCGATCAGACGAAGTTTGCGGAGTGGTTATATGGACCCAAGAACGGTCCCATGTGTAAGAGTAACACGGCGTTTTGTAATCCCGACGCGCGAGGTGTTCAACTCGAAGCTTTTGCCGGGATTGGTGGTGACGGGGACATTCGGGGTCCCAGAGGCGGAGGTCGTGTGAGAGGGGGCGGAGGAACGTATAGTTAGATTATATTCTCATGTAATAATAAATGGCGTATCAGCTTCAACCTGGTCTATCCATCATCGACAACAAAGGTGCTCTCCCCCCTGTCCGGGCTACCGATGAAGTATTTGTGTACCCTCAGCCCAGCCACTTGAATTATGGATCGCGTCCCAATACGATGTTGTATGGCACGGCTCCGTATATGGCTGGAAAGGGTGCTCCCGCCCAGTTCATCGATACCAGCGATCAACTTCGCCCCCAATCCACATCTCGATTCAACAAGACTATCGTTCAGACCTATGAGCGTAACCTGTTTCCTCTCAACAACATGGAGTGTAAGGTTCCTCTTCGCACCATGAAATATGAGCCCTCTAGTACTCGTGCCGATGTTCAAAATGGTCTTTTTCAGAAAAGGTACGTTAATAAAAATGTCAGTAAGAAATAAGAATGGCTGATCCTATTTCATTGTTAGCCGTAGCCGGTCTTGTATATGCTGGAAGGACCCTGTCCAACAAAACTGAAAAATATAGCCCAGAAGCGAAGATCGCGATGACGAATGATGGCATGGGTGCGGCCGCGCCTAGTTTCAAGCAAAATGATTTCGTGTCGCGGGTCGAAGTCCCCTCCAAGAGGGAGATGGAGAGTTTCGCAGTCATCGGTCGCCAACAACGTAGTGGTGGTCAAGAGATTCTCGACATGCGCAACCGTATGTACGATCAGGGTCGCATGAACAACCTCTCCCCAGTAGAGAAGCAACTCGTCGGACCAGGTCTCGGTGTCGATTCGAACGTTCCCGCGGTCGGTGGATATCAACAGATGTTCCGTGTCAATCCTATCAACGTGGGTGAGTACCGTCTCACGACTTTACCAGGCCGTTCCGGTCCCGCTGTGGATGTCACAGGTGGCCGTTCGGCGAAGGTTGGTCAGCTCACACATAACAAACCTGAAACGACTGCCTATCTTCCTTCTCGTTTACCTACCATGGCTGGTCGTGCTCAGGGCATGACTGGTGTCGTCCCTCGTAACGAACACGAACGAACCAAGCGAACCACGAACCGTTCGGAGACGGGTCTACGCAGTGACGGTCTCGGGTACAACGGTGCGAAGCGTCTCGTATCGGCGCAGACACTCGCCCAGGATCCCACCCGGTTTAAGGCGGATCGCAACGATGAGCAGTACAGGTACAACAACCAACCTGCACCCGGTATTCACAGTTTCCATGGTGCGTACGCGACTGGTGCCGCCAGCCGTGTCGCGGCCAAGACGAATGATGAGCTCATGAAGTATGGTTTCCGTCCCGAGGATCGCCGTGGTAAGCCTAACCGCATGGGTAACGCGGGTCGCATGAACGTCCGTGAGAGTGCCCTCAAGCAGGGTGGTGCCCTCACATCGGTTCGCTCAGACACGAGCCGAATCGACGGTCGTGTGAACGCCGCGAACGGTGGTTGGACACAGCAATATCAGAGCAAGACGTTTCATCAGTTTAACCCATACAAGGGTAACGAAAATCCTCACACCAAGCGTCTCGATATCGCCGCGAACCAGCTCAAGAATAACCCTCTCGCGCATTCCTTGTATAATTAAGACTATATAGAAGTGACGAAAACACTCATTAAAATATTGTGCATCTATTTTAATGAAGGTCCATAGCCTCTCTATCGATAGCAGTCAGCGTGACACGAACGTGTATGTACACGCGAACAGTTATGTCGTGGCACTCGAAAATCCCATTTATGATGTGACAGAATTTAAGCTCGTATCTGCCCGAATTCATACACCACAACTCGCGACGTGTTCGACGAACAAAACATTCAGTGTAGACGGTGTTGATATCACCCTCGATGAGACGAATTATACGAGTGGTACAGAACTCGCTTCGGACCTGGACCTGAAACTTGAATCTTCGAGTAACGTGGATACCGTGACGTTTGATTCGGATACGAATAGTCTCATCTTTTCAAACACTGGGACTGGTGATAACCCTTTTACGTTTGAATTTTTTGATGGAACGAATGGATACACAGATACATCTTCTCGTGTGACGACACCGCATCAACTCATGGGATTCGCGTCGGATAATTATACGTCTGTGAATAAACAAATTCGCTCCGGTGCGATCAATCTCGAGGGTCCAAACTCTATCATGTTACGCGTGACATCCGGATCAGATGAATTCACACAGACTGTGTACACGTCTACACCGTTTTACACGGGTCATATTCTCCTGAACGGTTCGGATGTCATAAACATTCATGGTGGAGACGATCCGATTGTGCACAGGTTTCACTCGGGTCCACAAAAAATCATAAAAGAGTTGAAGGTTGAATTCTTTTATATGAGTCATGGGAGACTCATTCCATACGATTTCAGGAATCAAGATCACGTTTTGAAATTTGAGGTGACATGTTCTACCGACAAGCTTGAAGGATTGACAAAAGTAACACTCCCAAAAAACGATGTTACAGAGAAAATAAAGAACCCGGTGACTGAGGTTCTTTATAACCAAGAGGTTTATATTTATATAGGTATCATATTGTGTGTTGGTATGGTACTTATGCTCCTGATGCGAAGTGGACCGATTAGCGCGAAATAGCGTACACGGGCTGCGCGGGCTTGGAGACGCGAGTAGACACGGTGGAGATCATCATGTAGACCGCGATGGACAGGAGAGTGGTGAGCACAGCGGTGAGCGCGTACTGAGCACCACCGTTCTTGGGCACCTTAATCACCTGGTTGATGATGAAGCGAACGACATCCATCCAAGACATCGCCGCGGCGAAAGAGAAACCAGCGACGATCGCGTTGAGCGACTGGGTCTCGAGCTCCTGAGTAACAAGGGTGACAGTTTGCATGGCCGCCTTCATTGTGAATAGTATACTATAGGATAGGAAAATTATTTATTCGGGTAACAACTCTTCTTTTGATATTTTCTTATACTTGGTTTTTTTAGTCGTGAAGAGCTGATCGTCGCCTGAAACATCCCCACTAGAGCTACTCTCCGAGTCATCGTCGCCATAGACGTGTAACTTTACACCAGAATCACAAAAATTCCAACCCTCAGGCTCCCATGTGCTCATTACTATTAATAGCATTTTTTAACATCCGTTCTGTCGGATTTTGGGGCTCCCACGCATCCCAGCGGTCGTAGGCGTCGTTCACCTGAAGAAGTAGGGGATCTGTTCCCGCGTACCGTACAAAGGGAGGACACTCGTCGACAGTGACCACCTCCATATCGTCATCGTCTGAGTCATCTGCATCCTCGTACACTTCTGGGAACGTTGGTCCCACTGTGTTACCGACTGTGTACATCACACAATATTTCATCGCATATTCCATGTCTTCTGAGAGGAGCGTATCCCTCCCACACGCCTTGGAATATTCGGCCGCGAGAAGTGTCCCTCGCTCGAGCACGGGGAGAAGAAGGTTTGTCATCGTCTCGATGTATTGTTCTGTCATGGCGTTTCCACCACCACCGAAACCAGTTTGCATGTTCATCTTTAGTATTTGAGTGTAAAAAGAGTTTTGGCAATTCCCTCACCGACGCGAAGGATGTTGTGATTGAGCGCGTACACGCGAATTTGTCTCGCGAAATCGGGGCAGGAAGTCAAATTGACGTACAAAACCTGTTCTTTGATGTTACTTAGGTTGACTTGTCCCGTAGGATACGATTCTTCCGGCTGGAGGGCAAAACTGTACGAATAAAATCGTCTGATGAGCTGGGTCTTCGAATGATGAATCGCCGCCTGAACCGCCTTGAGGAATAGAACTGTCCCCGTTTCTTGGGTGATGATATCTTCACCATCGAGTGAGAGTGTCAGGTAATTCAGGTTCTCATAGAGAATGCGCTTGTTGTCCGCCGTGAGCGCCGTGTTATCGTAATCGAATGGGGTCACGAAGTTCCCCTGTGTGACACCATCTCCGGTCGTTCCCTGCCTCTGAATCACGAAGTAGATCTCCTTGACTGGATTTCTCAAGTCGAGGTTAAACTTACCTTCATTGACACCCGCTCCGACATCGAAGACATTCTGTTGAACCTGTGTGATGATATAGTCCTTTTTCATCTTCTGAAGTTTCTTTCGCTCCGCGGTGTCGAGAAACACGACTTCTGTACACAGTTGAAAGTTTTTGATGTGTATGTCTGGGGGTGAAGTCACTCGATCACCACCGATACCTACCATGATGTCTTCGGGTTTCCGGAGTGTCACTTCGACTTCAACTTCTTGTTTCGTGATGGCACACAGAGGAATAGCGAGCTCGGGGTGGTTGTAGAAGTAAAAGGGTAGATCGACGAAGAAGTTTTCATCCGAGTCAGCACCGAGCGTTCCGTGAATGATGATACCTCTATTTGCCAACCCTCCACCTGTGAGCACTTCACCAACCTTTTTGTCCGTCGTTCGAAGTGGATACTTACCGATGAGTTGTTCGAGCGCCTTTTGTTTCGTTTGGGTCACGTTGTGTTCTGAATAGATTTGAAGGTAATCACTGTGCAGTCTCTGAACGATCGTACCACCGATGATAAGATCGATGTAATCGATGATGGCATGCCCCACGGATTCGACGTATACGGGTGAACCAGGAATCTCTGGAAGAGTCATTTTGATACTCAACGTCTTCAACAGGTCACCTTGATTTTGAGGAATCTTGAAACGAATCTTTTGTCCGAAATCGACTGCATTTTCTGAATCGATATCGATGTACTGCGTCGAAAAGTTTGCATGTTTCTTGTGTGCCTCTACGAAATGACTGTAATCTGGATTTCTCGTGAAATACCGGTCTTGAGACCCAGAGGTCATCAGCTGAAGCTGTCCAGCCATTACTACTATAGCCCCCTAAAATTTTAAACCCGCTAAACCATTTTCGAATCGTAACACGTTGTAATTCACAGCGTACACACGTGTATCATTCTCGACAAGTGGATTGGATGGTGTGATGTCGATCGTAAACAGCTTGTGCGAAATACGACTCATGTTCACCTGTCCTGTCGGGTAATGTACTTCTGGTCGAAGTGAGAACGAATACATACCAAACTTGGAATTTGTCGATGCTTGGGGGGCGTTGACGTAATGTTTCAAAGCCTGTTCGTATGTGAGAAACAGGTTTTCACGGTTGAAGACAACTTCATTGTTGAATCGGAGTTCGGCGTTCGTGATTGTGTTGTATTCATTTGGAAAGTTGTTTTGGACAGCATCATCCGATTGTGACACGAAGAAGAGTTCTTTGACGGGATGTACAAACTTGAGCATGACAGACTTTTTGTTTTCACCGGGTTTCATCTTAAACTTCGCGAGTTGAAGTTGTGTGATGACGTAATCGATGGGTCTGGATACGAGGAATCCCTTCTCATCATCCATGAGATAGACAAACTCCGTATCCATCGAAAACTTCCGGATGGATGCGCTAATACTCTCGGGTGCACCGAAATGGATCAGTTCGGAGAGGGGTCTCAATTTAATTCGAACTTCGACGATCTGTTTTGTCAGGGCACACGTCGGTATAGAGAGTGATGGATGCCTGTAAAAGTAAAATGGAATGTCCATGAAATACGTGTACGTTCCTGTGTACGACAGGAGATTACCGTGTCCATTCAGGAAATACAACGTCTGTTCAATATCATCGTTCGTGCTATTCAATTGCTGATGCATGTAAATGTACTCCCCTGTGATCTTCTCGATGACCTGGCCACCGATGACCAACTCTGCGTAATCGACCATGTGTGTGAGTATCGATTTAGACCAGGAATTCGCTGTGGGACTTGGATCGGAGAGGGTCACTTTCAGTGTGAAGTTCTTGATGAGATCACCTTTATCACCGGGTACACGACACGTGAGTAAACTTCCGAAATCAGTCTTTCCGTCAAATTGACTCTCGATGTAATCGAAAGAGAACTTGGTATGTCTCTTGAATCGCATCAGGAAGTACGAAAATTGTGGTTCACCAGTGAGCCATTGGTCTTGGATTCCTGTGGTGGCGATCCTGAGTCGACCTGCCATTCCTACTCTATATGAGTAAAATTTTGCTAAATAAAACGAAACACTACAGTAGAATGAACCTTCAGTTGAAGAAATTCAAACCTGAGACGATCAGTGACGATCGGGTTTGTGTGTTTATCGGGAAGCGAAATACAGGTAAATCTACCCTCGTGAAAGATATCATGTTCCACAAGAGACACCTTCCAGCCGGGATTGTCTTGTCGGGTACAGAAGAGGGAAACCACTTTTATTCTGATTTCATCCCAGATTTGTTCATTTATGGTGACTACGATCGCGATGCCATAGAGCGGGTCATGTCTCGACAACGTAAACTCGTCGGTGAAGGACGAAATAACTGTGGCGCTTTCATGCTTTTGGATGATTGTATGTATGATAGTAAGTTTTTGAAAGATACGTGTATACGACAATGTTTCATGAATGGGAGACACTGGAAAATCTTTTTCATGTTGACGATGCAGTACGTGATGGATCTACCACCAGCCCTTCGAGCGAATGTCGACTACGTGTTCATTCTTCGTGAAAACATCATTCAGAACAGAGAGAAACTATATAAATCTTTCTTTGGTATCTTTCCCTCTTTCGACATGTTCTGTAAGGTGATGGATGCCTGCACTGAAAACTACGAATGTCTCGTGTTGGACAATACGGTCAAGTCCAACAAGATTCAAGATTGTGTGTTTTGGTACAAGGCGTCTATACGAAAAAACTTCAGGGTCGGAAGTCCACAACTGTGGAACATGCACAAGAAGATGTACAACCCGAAACACATCACACAGGCAGACCAGGATGCTAAGAAGGCGACGAAAAAGACGAAATTGACAATCACTAAAAAGAAATAACTGCGTCACGTGTTTCATGAGAAAACATAAGCGTATTATAGTATCATGGCATCCAACGACGTCCCTACGATGAACCTTTTCGATGACGGTGAAGGTATGGTTCCTTTACAGGAGAACAACAAACCGTCTACAGCGTTTAAACAACCTGAAAAAAATATGAGTACAGATAAAGACACGATGGATTCTACTCCCATTAACGATATCATGATGGAACCCCAAATGATGGCCGAAGACCCCAGAGTGGCTCCCCAGATGCCTATGGCGCAACATCAAATGGTCTCTTCGCCCGCTCCCCAAAAGGTTGAAGTTCCTGAGAGTAAGAACCCTCTTAACCTTACCGATGATCAGCTCATCTCGCTCATCGTCGCCGTCGCTACGGGTATCGCTGTGAGCAAGCCTATCCAAGATCGTCTCGCGACCTCTATCCCCAAGTTCCTTAACGAACAAGGGGGTAGAAGTATGATTGGTCTGGCTTCGACCGGTGCGATCGCCGCCATCATTTTCTTTATCGCGAAAACCTACATTATTAAGGTTTAAGCATTCGGCTGCATCATGTTGTTGTAGATCGAGTTATCGATACCACTAAAGTAGGTGGCCAGAGCGCCTATGGTGAAGGCACCGGCGAGTACACCACTCAATTCCAGATGCTTCTTTCGATCACTCTTATGAAAGTTCTTGACCGTATCCTTCGACCGCTTCCACCATTCGTTCACCGCGAACACGATGATGAGCGCGAAGAGGGACGACATGGCGAAGAAAGAGCGATCGACCGCAAGACGGGGGAAATCACCGACGATCGCGCGAGCGGCGTTGGGGATGACGACGGTGAGGAACACGAGGTTCATGTAGTAGTTGTCAAAGTGCTTGGGAACTTGTGTCACGGCGTAGAACACAACCCACGAAAAAATCGCTGCGACGAGATCATTGACAGGCGTTTGCATTTATAGTATTCCGAGATTTTATTTATCCTGAATGTACTGACCACAGAATTTGGTCTTGTCTGGTAATCTCGTGTAGATTCCGATCGATTCACAGATACTTCGTAGTTCGGCGTAGTTTTTCCAAAAGTTGGTCGAGTGGTCCCATTCAGGGACGGTACTATGTGCGAGTTCGTGGATGAGGACATGCATAATCTCATTCGTGTCACCATCTAGACACAGTGTGATGTCAGCACCTTTATTCACGTTGTAGCCTACTGTTCCGGACATGCGTTTGAGACCGGTGATGGGTATAGGTCGGACGAGGACAGCAAATTTTTCATTCTCCGTCTCCTTGAGGTGATTTCTGAGAATCCTGTAATTTTCCTTGACCTCCTTGAATTCCCTTGGCTCCCGGATCTGAAACAATATGAAAAGATTGATGAGGATCAATACGATAAAAGGTATCATCTGTTATATACAAAGATAAATTTACTATACAACTCTGAGATGGGATTTCCACAAAGTCCCTCCCAAAGCTGTAACTTAAATCCTAATTCTTCTAAATGTGTGATCAAGAGGTCTTTGTAAGCGACCGGCTCGGATTTTGGCCCTTCTGCGTAATATGGTGTGTCGGTGAGATGAACGAAAAGTTTCTCACCGAAACCACCGTTTCCGTGATCTTTGAGTTTGAAAAAGTTCCCCATCTCATCCTGTAACGGTGTCTTGAAGATGATCTTTTCGGAATCCGGAATGATACCGATGAGATGACCACCTGATTTAACGCGTTTCCTGATTTCATGGATTGAATCGAAGAAAAGATTTCTCGTGGCGAAGATGTAATGGAGCGAAAAGTTGAAACAGACGACATCAAACTTTCTCTTTGGACACGCGTGTATGTCCCCCTCATAGAAGTTTACTCGCATGTGCATATTTTTTGCTCGTGATTTAGCCTCTACGAGCGCCTCTGGCTCAGGATCACACATGTTTATGTTTACGCCACACTTGTGCCACTTCTGAAGATCACCACCGAATCCACAGCCAACATCCAAAATGTGCTGACCTTCACGAGCCACGGACTGAATCAGAGCCCGTTTGGCATCGTTATGGTTCTTACGAATCTCTTCCATGTTCCTTACATGACACAAATCTTTAACGCTACTTAGGGCTTAAAGTTTAAATGAGTAAAAGAGATATAATGTCTCTCGAAACCGACTACACTACCGTTCCCGGACAGGTTTTCGCGTGTCTCTCGATCATCGGTCCTGAGGCGCCCCAGAAGAATGATAAGTTTGGTATCAAGATTCGTGGTGCTTTCGCGACTCGTGATGAGGCGGCGAACCACGCGAAGCGCCTGCAAAAGGAAGATCCCACGTTTGACATCTACGTCGTCGATCTTTACAAGTGGCTTTTGATTCCTCCTGACCCTACGAAGATTGAGGATGTGCACTATACCAACGATAAGCTCGAGGAGATCATGACTGGTTACAAGGAGAATCAGGCCCAGGCGGCGCGCATGTTTAACGAGCGTAAGCAGGCGATGATGGATACCAAGGTTCTCCCCACACCCGGTGACGAAAACTCTCAGTTTTACACCAAGCCCGATGAGGCGCCCATCTCTCACCCCGCTGAGGTTCTCGAGCGTCTCAAGAAGGAGAAGCCGGACGCGAATATGGAGGATCTTGTCAAGGAGGCGGATGCCATCGTCGCGAAGGAGGTTGAGGAAAGGCGGAAGAAGCGTGAGGAGGATGCGAAGCTCGGTGACATCAAGGAGGAGGAAGAATAATTTTCACATACAATAACAAATGATGGACATACTCGTGACGGCGATTATCGTCAGTGCCGTCTTTATTTTGTTCTTTATCGAGGGAAGTAAAAAAAAGAAAAAGGTTCAGAAAAAACCAGAAGCGAGTACGACTGCTGGTTTTGTCGAAGATACGTATAGGGATCCGTTCATTAATCATTTCATTCCTCCGAAGGTTGGAAACATAGGGAAGTTTGTGCCATTCTCAAGCGTACCTGAGGATAACTGGTTGCATGGTTTTCCCCATAAAAAAGCCGAGTAAAAAAACAGCGAACGCGATGATCCATGTAGACTTGTCTACGTTTTTAAAAAGATCGAAACCCTCTTTTTCTTGGTGATACTGTGGCGGAGGTTGATGAAAATAGTACTCCTCTTCATGAGGCTTCTCATTACTTTCATCTTTCTCATCCGGAACATTCTCGAGTACAGGGTTGTATTCAATGGGATTACCGATATCCGTTTCCATTTTCTAATATAGATTCTGTTTTTTTTAAGCGTCTTCTTCCTCACTTTCACTCTCGTCATCGACTACAAAATCCTTGAGGTTACCGTTTTCGTCCGCGTCATCGTCGTCTTCCTCCTCTGTCGAATACTCTTCCTCATCGTCTGTGTCAATCCCTGAATCGATGTCAGTGTCATGTTCGTCGGTCGCGTAATCATCTTCAAGAACCGTCTCTGTGGGCTGAAACAGCACAGGTTTCTTTATCTGTCTTCCGGAACGTGTACGAGTCGCTACGACCATTTAATAATAGTACGTATTATTGTTTAAGTAGTTTTACGAGGCGAGAGTCCACGAGTGTATGTGTTCTCGCCTTATTCTTCTTTCCTTTGCAAAGCGGACAGTGTTGTGTGATTTTATTCCCACTGATGACATACGACATGACTGAATCCGGGTGATTTCCCTTGATGGATTCGCAATACGAAGAGGTTGTGAGAGCGACGTGACTTGTCTTGTCTCGCCTGATGTTTACGATAGACGTGTTCTCCTGCCCGGGCATAAATCTCTTGATGAATGCTTCGACGAGCGGTTTCGCTTCCGTCTGCTTAAATTGTGGCTTCTCTACAAACTTTTTGATTTCCGGACACTTTTGAAGTTCTTCTTTTTTAGGGTACAGTCGGTCTATGATTGGTCGTGGAAGCTCGTGTCGTCGCCCACAAAAGTCTTTACAGAATCCGTCTCGACGTCCGCGAAGCGTTTCACATTTACAGAAACACTTTTGAAGAATCAACTTTCCACTGATGATGAACCAAACATGGTTCGAGTTATGACCTCGTTTTAGATTTTCACAGTAATTGGAGTTTGTGGCGGCGAGAAACATGTTCTTGTGTTTGAAAAGCTTGGTGATGTAGGCATCCGATTGTCCCTCGAGATTCTTACGGACGAACGCTTCGATGTCGGATTTGAGTTGTTCATCCTGGAGTTCATCCTTCGTCTCTTCTTCTGTGAACGACCCCTCACGAACGGGTGTGGATGGTGGTTGTATGAAGGCGTTCTGGGGAGCATCCGTTCGAATGGCGGACATCTTCAAGAGTTCAACATCCGGTTTCGGGTCGACACGTATGATCGTACTCAGGGGTTCGGGTGTGTACATGAACACGGGAAGGTACGCGAGCTGATTCACTTTCCCCTTTTCACACTGGGTACACCCTTCACCGTTACACGCTTCGTGTTTGGCTCTCTTGTAGGACCACGGCATACGAAAACCACTCCCTTTCGTCTTTCTTCGAAGGTCGCCGTACACCGCAGAATCGATGATATCGTTCCAATCGACAGAACGTTTCGCCGTTGAGAGAGCGATGAGGACGTGTTCCCGGAGGGCGATCGCAGACGCCTGATCCACTACGAAACCAGGCCAATTCAAGTGTACACCAGTCTTCGTGAGGGCTCCACACTTCTTCGGGGGTGACACGGAGATGAGACACTTTTTACCACCATGACGTTTCACCTTGTCACAGATGATTTTACAGACGGACTTGATTTCATCAATCGAGAGAGATTCTTGATCCTTGTAATCGATATCGATGAAAAAGTTGTAGACAGGAGTCTTCTGTTCGACGACAAAAAGTTTTTCGTCATTTGTTACCGCCTCTATGTACTTGTCGTAAAAGTCGTTCAATTTATCAAAAGGCACGGAAAGGACACCTCCGTCCATGAGCACATGTGATAGATTGGTAGCACCATTAATTTTTTGAGTCGCACACCAACTCTTAAACATACCTGTTTATATATCGTCTCCTCTAAACCACTTCATCACCGAAACATCCTGAAACTCTTTTTTCTCCGAGAGATCCTTTTTGATGACTAGAAGTTCGTATACTGTTTTAGACTCGTTCTCATTTCTCCACTGAGAAATCTCTTCGTCACAGAGACCTCGGTTCTTCGCGAGAAGATCTTCGATCTGATGTAAGATGAAAGCCTTGGACTTCATTATTTTATAGAGAAGGTTTTTCTATTCAAAGAACTTATACACGAATAGAATTCTGGGTTTTTGATGACATTGTCCACGATGAGCTTCCAGCGCTTACGTGCGTTAAACTCTTCGAGTGTATCAAAACTCATGAAATCATTTTCGTCGTACGTCTTTTTGTATGGTTGATGAAGCGCCTTCTTGACGGATGTCTTTTGTTTTTCGTCGTAAAACTTTCGAATCATCTCATGTTGTTGAGACCTCGTGTAGTTTACGAAGAATATAAAGACATTGTATTCGAGTTCAACCGTCGGACTCTCCTTGTGTATAAACTTAAATTCTGTGTACTGACCATTTTTCAGAGATACGATCCCTCTCGTCTCTTCTTCGAGTTCTCTGAGAGCACATCGTAACGGGTTATAAATTTCTCTCCGCCTGCATCCTCCTGTGACAAAAATCCACTCCTTAAATCTCCAATCGCGGACAGTCAAGAACCTTGGCCTGCCATCCGCGAAGCTGACCGGTATAGCAATCGCTTTGTACTTTTTCATTGCGCATTCGCAAGTTATATTAAGCGGACATGTTAATTCCGGGCGTTTTCACTTCTTCGACGGGCTCCTCGTCGGCATCATCATCATCGTCGAGATCGTCACCGTCAATCCCGTTAAGCTTTTCCATGACATCCTCAGAAAATTCCCTGAGTTCATAGAGTTCCTCCTTGGTCTTATTGAGCTCGCGAAGCAAGAATATGATACCGATGACACACACGGCGGTGGCGATCATCATCATGTTTTCGTGGTTAAACGGAATCATATACTTGTGTATAGTTTTTTCTTTTTAAGCATTCTACAGCACAGCACCCATACGTGCGGTTTCGTACGGAATCTGGACACGCTCTTGTTCGACCGGTGACTGTGCCTTGGGCTGACCGATGAACGTTTCGAGCGTTCTGGACTTGGGATCGTACGTCAATACAAAAACGATGGCGAGAAGGAAAATGAGATTCCACATGTACTATTTAGTTAGAATATAAAAGGCCACCCATACCATTCTCGATACGGAGGACGTTGTAGTTGACCGCGTAGATGTCCTTGTTGACCGAAGCAGTATCATTCACGATACGAGCAGAGTCAAGGCGGGAGAAGTTGAGGGTACCGGTAGGCTGGAGCTTACCCGTCTCGAGGCAGAAGGGGTACGTGAACAGCTTGGTGGAGGGGGTACCGTTGGCATGGGAAGTGTGGTAGTAGAGGGGCACGGTGGTGAAGTTGGGGTTGGCGAACTTGAAGTCGGCCACATCAGTGCCGTTGATCTGGAGCTTGAGCTTGTTGTTGTCGCCGAGGATGGCGAGGGCAGAGGTATCCGCCGACGCCAAGTACTTGACGGGGTGGTTGAAGTTGAGCTCCTGCATTTTCGAGCCGGAAGAGATCGCCTTCTGGACCTGGGTGATGAGCATGTTTTGGGGCTTGGAGGCGAATACCTCACGCTCCTGAGTATCGAGGTAGGCGTAGTTGGCGTAAACGTCCCACTTGAAGTTGTTGTCCGCGGCGTTGGGACCCCACGTGATGCGGAGCTCGACATCGTGGTACTGGAGCGCGATGAGGGGGAGGGCGGTCTGCCAGTTTTCACAGAAGGCGAACCGGAGAGGGTAGAACCGCTCGGAGGCGGCACCGGTATAGAGACCACCAGCGATGGACTTGGAGGAGGAGGTGGCCGAAAGAGTAGGGGCGATGAGGGTCGAGTAGACGGAGTCCTGTTCATCGATGAGCTGACCACCGATGAGGAGCTCCACCTTGGAGATGACCGTCTTCCAATCGGCGACGGTTTGGGTCGCGGTACCGTTGTTGGGTACGAGGTAGACATAGTTGAGCATGTCACCCTTGCGCTCGAAGCGGATGGTGGACATACCGTTGTTCGAGACGTTGCCCTGAATGACCTGACGCTCGACAGTTTGGGAGAAGTTCGTGTGACGCTTGTACGTCGACCTGAAAAAGCTGACTTCGGGCTGACCGACGAGGTGCACATCCTGAGCACCGACAGCGACGAGTTGGGCGATACCACCAGACATTTTATAATATAGTGAGAGTTTATTTTTAAGCTGTAAGATTCTTAGAAGGTTAGATACCGAGCGACTTCGATCGGGATGGAGACTTACAAACTGGGACACAATTTGTAAGAAGTTTGTTTTCATGTACGACATCTACGATGTCGGGACTCAGCCACAATGATACGTACACCCAACGAAGGCTGCCTTGTACACGTGGTTCGCTTCATCTGTGATGTTACCATCGGCGTCGAGGTACCTGATTTTGTAGGCAGGTTCTGTAGCTCCGGACGGATCATCCTCCCACTGGAGCTGACCGTGTTCGTCGAGGACATTCACGAGTTCTTTTTTAATTTCATATATTTTACCTGAGCGTTTGTATATATATTCAGTTTTTTCGACATACACCACCTTTTCATCTTCGGGTAATTTGTTATATTCTTCATAACCGATTGTAGACATTGTATTATCATTTAAATAATAAACATTTGCTTCAGTCTCTATCCGATCATCGTCCATGAAATCATCTTCATAATACTTTTCTATACTCGTGCCGTTATTGTACAGGTATATATTCGAAAGTTCTTGTTTAATTATTTTAATTGGTTGTGTGACTGGACTGAAATCACAATCCATAGTAATTTTAGCAACAGTATAATTCATGAGACCATCTGTGTCCTGTTTTTGTCCATACCCCGCGATATTAGATGTTGTGATATAATCACCCGATTCGAAGCTATCATTAATGTTAACGACCCAAATCCCACCTTCACCGAGGGAATTTACAACAATGCGGTTGTCGCCTCTCTGTTTTTCGGACACACCTGTATACCCTGTAAATTGGTCATCATACCGTGTAGAAGTATTTTTTTCTTCGACGCGTGAAACAACGCCGAAACAACATTTATCATTTAACTTATTCGAAACAGAAACAATCGGTACAGATTCGTTTATAGTTATAGCATCTTTACCTCGTTTTAATTGACCATTGAGTGATACGTAATCGTTATTAACAGATGATACTATCATCCCTTCTTCTATATTATTACCACTTGAGGTCCAGCTTATGTGCTGTCCCGTAAACGTGGCATGAGAAGCACCGTACACGACCGTTGATTTACCAGATTTACCCAAATTTAAATTACCTATATCACTTCTAACAGTCAAATTACCCGCACCTCCATCAGCAGTACGTCCGGTACCATTTGTAAAAATGACACATCCTAAGGACGCATTATTAGCATCTCCAGGTCTCTTACCATACAGGAATCCCTGAAACTTGTTATTTGAAGTATTGTCTGGATTACCCGCATATATTACAGTATCATCATGATTACCCTGAAATACAAGTTTACCACCAGTACTAGTTTGATTAAAATGATATAGCCTTTTACCCGCCGTGACATTGGTTGTGTCTGATAACGATGGTTCTGTGGTGCTGACAAACTTTTTTACGAAAGTATCTGTCAAAGAACATTCGACACTCATTGTATGTCTCGTGAAATAAGTCATGTTAACACATATATCATATTCGAAATTTTCACTATTCACTCGTCGCAATCTCACATCATTAAATATAGTTTCACCTAAACCCTTCCATGAAATATGTCTAGAAGTCGATGCGTTTCCGATTCTTGCATATATTGTTGCTTCACCAATCGGGTTAGATCCATATAATACACCACCTAAAAAGTTTAATTTTAAACTTGCACCCTTTTCATTTTCGGCGGTTGTGGCTTTCCATGTACCTACCACGTACCAGGCATATGTACCGGAGTTATAATACGTATCATGTTGAATCATAGGACTTCCGTAAATGTGTAATTTATCACTCGGATTCGACGTCCCGATACCGACGTTGCCATCATGTTTGATTCGCATTCGTTCTTGTAAGTTGCTCGTCGCTCCATCGCCATTATTAGTGTAAAATGCTAAATCACCCCTTACGTAACCCTGCGAAGTTGAAGTACTAGTGGAACCGACATACACTGCTGAAATGCGTGCCCAATCATAAAGTGTATTGGCATAACTAAACGCTCGTGAGTCGTCTGTGTGAGTATCACCAGTTAGTCTCTCATTTCCCGAAAAATTAATATGTCCTACAGGTGTCCCGGCAGCGTGGTTATTGTAGTTGTTGTTATCGAAATTCCATAATCGTATGGTAGGGGGAGTTACGTCTCCGGTATTAATAAGTAATTCTGCGCCCCCAGTGGCCTTATATATCTCTAATTCTGAAAGGGGACTCGTCGTCCCAATCCCCACGTTCCCGTCTGAACCAATACGCATACGTTCATTGGTGAATCCCCCGAAGGTGATGGTTCCGTTATCGGAGGCGTCCGTACCCGATTTGACACTGAAGACCCCCGCGTTGGAGGTGAGTTGTGTGAATGCACTGGACGACACAGTGGCCGTATTCGAAACCAGTTCCAGTCTGGCTTCATTCCCGCCATGAGAGGGGTCACCGTAAACCTCGAGGGCTGGGGGGTTACTGGACCGGATCACGTCGTTTCCTGTGACCATACTCGTGAGGGCGACAATCTCCCTCGACCGAAGGGTCGCGTTCTCGATATCGAGCGTGCCTGATGGAGATGCGTCGATAGGCATTGTTATTATAAGGGGCGAAAAGAATTCACTAAAGAACGACGAAGTCGATTGGGACTTTATCAAATTGGTGTTTGATAGAGTCTTTTCATGTTTAAGTCCTATGGACTTGGAACGACTTCTGCGAAGTCGGGACTTAGATATCATCTGCGTACGAAGTATAGTACTGTTTAATGTCTGTATATATCTTGGTTTCAATATTATCAAGACTAGATGTAAGAACGATTGTAGTAAGAGTCAACAAGGGATCCTTATTTTCGAGTCTCGCTTCTTTTGTAGCGTAACATTTATATTCCGAACGAATGCTATACTGACATTCATCGGTATCCACATTACGTGATTTCTTTATTTCCATTTCACCTAGATTGACATAATAATTTGAAACACCTAAACCATTTGGTAAAGTTATCGTGTCTTGGACAATTAATCCCATATACATGTGACAAATATTTTTTTTAGAGTGATTAATAAAACTTGATCAGAGCCACATATCCGTACTGAGCACTTCCACTGGATTGTTTTAACCATATATTAGTATTACCATCCGTTTGAAAAGCAGAAAACCCACTATTGACAAGAATGTTTACAGAAGCGTTTGTTTTACCACTTACCCATTGAAAGTAAGCTATTCCATAATAACCGTTGTCGCTATAGGCGTATATCAAACCCTTGTCTCCAGTTGACATAGTGTATACCGTTCTCACAGAATTGTGATTCATATAAAATGTACCCCCTCCAGATGAACCGAACTTTCCTGCTAGGACATCACCAGCAACATCCAACTTCCGACCCGGATCCGTCTTCCCGATACCGACGTTGCCACTGGGTTTCAAACACATAACCTGGTTTATTGTGGGATTGGCCGTGTTATTATATACAGCCCCCTTGAATCGTAAATCTGGGCCTATAGCATTCGTGTGCGTTTCAGTTGCGAATATCCCAAGATATCCATGATTACTCCCAGTAAAATCACCCCTAAAATCAAGTAATGTATTTTCTATGTCAGAATTATTATTAACCGGTTTCACGTGAAAAGGAGCTTGCGGATTCGTCACCCCGATACCGACGTTGCCGTTCTGGTCTATACGCATACGCTCAATGGGTGGATTACTACCAAAACCAGTTATTCCATTCATGGTTCCAAATGTAATCGCACCACCTCTTATTTGATAAGCGGGTGAGTATCCATTAACATTCAAAAATCTCATATATGCGGCTGTATTTACCCAAGCATCTCTAGTCCGTACTGAACAGTCTAGATTAAAGACGGTAACTGGATTTATATCTGATGGAACAAAGTCTGTGTACGTTATAATTTTACTTTCCCCTGTGGAAGTCGGGCGTAGAAGCAGCATCGGACTTGTATTAGAAATTTGACAATCTCCGTTGTGTATATGCAATTTATAACTTGGAGCATTCGTCCCGATACCGACCCTCCCATTCCCGGTGATGCGCAGACGTTCCACGAGTGGTTTATCACTTCCCGCGTCATTCTGGGTCGTGTTCTCCGTCGTCGAGAAGATGATCGCATCGTCCGTCGTGGGAACACTCACCTTCGGGTACACCGAGTAGTCTTTCCACCCATCAGATGTGAGAATGATCGTACGTCGTAGGGTTCGTTCGTAGACGTCACCCGGGTTATTCACGGCCGCGACCGAGATGGATCCCGTCGTCAAGACCGTCGCCGCCGCGATCTGAAGGGTTGTACTGTGCGTACGTGACGCCCCGTCCGTGTTCGTTTTCGAGCTCACAATCTCGAGGTACAGAATCGACCCGATAATCGTCGGGATACCACCGGTCATGTTCACCGTATACGCCCCATCGAGTGTAGAACTACCAACGTGGGTCACGACGACCCGGTTCTGGTCCGGTAAAAGTGTGAACGTATCGGCACCACCATCCGACCCCGTGATCGTGTGCGTATTACTCACGTTCCGCCCGATGATATCACCCATCACGTGAAGTTTCGAGGCTGGGTCAGTTAGGCCGATCCCGACATTGTTTCCATTCACGTCGAACGTCGCCACATTCGAAAAGTCAGAAGCCTGGACGTACAGTTTTTTATTAGCAGCAGAGGATCGTAACGCCAAACCGTTCGTCTCGTGTTCGAAAGCCCATGGACTATCCGTGTTCAGTTTGATAATCTGGTCACCCGACGCGGGTGTACCCGTACCGACGTTGAGAACCGCATCGAGCGTATCCGTCCCGATACCAACCTTGGACGTTCCTGTGACAGTCATGTTCCCCGAGGCGGTCACGGCACCCACGACATCGAGGGCCACTGTAGGCTCGGTTTTCCCGATCCCGACCCGTGAATTGACCGTATCCACGAAAAGGTCATCGGTATTCACGGCAGTATTCGAACCGATGGTGAGACCTCCTGAAGCGGTCACGGCACCGACAACGTCGAGAGCCACTGTAGGTTCCGTCTTACCGATCCCGACCCTCGAGTTTTCGATATCCACGAAGAGGTCATCGGTGTTCACGGCCAGGTTCGAGACGACGTTTTCCACCGAGAGGTCTTGTGTATAGACACCCTGGTTCACGTAGACGTTCCCGGCGACACCCATACCACCCTGGTTCGTACTGTTACCAACCTGGAGGATACCGGTGGTATAACTCGTGGCGGTCGTAGCACCTTCGAGATGGATCGGGTTTTGGGTCGTACCCGCGTTTGGTTTATCTTCGGTACTCGTCGTGATGGCGTCGAGATCATCTTCAGCGGCGGCCGCGGCGGTAATCCGGAATCCGGAGATGGTGAGGGTACTCCCGATCGTGGCGTTGCCCGTGGCGACGAATCCCTGATTATCGTTATTGAAAATGATGGTGTTCGCCGTGACGTTTCCGACGTTAGAGACGGCGGCGAAATCGTAGGATGGGGTAATCTCGAGAAACCCCATCTTGATCCCTTCTGTTACGACGTTTCCCTTGATCGAGATAACATTTGATGATTCTGTACTGACGTAAAGGTTGGATCCGACGGAGAAGGCGTGTTCGGGAGCAGTGTTCGCGATGCCGAGATTGGATGTCACCTCCACCTTGGAAGAACGAAGCGTCGCGTTCTCCACGTCGAGGTATCCATTCGTTTCCTGGACAGCCATAGTTATTATAGGGGGAGGTTTTTTTGAGTGACGGAGTCACTCAGATACGGACTTTGTCTTTGATACGGGGAAAGGCAGACTTTAGAAACCTTTGGTATGGGTTTGTAAAGTTTGAGGTGAAGTCGATTGGAACGGGAACGAGCAACTACGTTACTCGGGAGGGGTTGGCCAAACCGGGTTCGCTGGATCCTCAGTCACCGAAGGGAGGTCGCGGAGGGCTTGCATGTACACCTTCCACTCTTCGGGGATGGGTGTGTCTGTAGATGTCGCTCGAATGACGACCCAATCACACTCGGCGAGGCGCCTGTTGCGTTCTTGGCGGAAATTCCTGAATAACCTCGGTTCTATAACAGTCCATTTATCGTCATCATGGACTACGGATATAGTACCGTTAGCATGCTTTTCTAGTTTGATAGCATCTGGGTGTAAAGGTGGGAATATTTCTACGTATGTAGCACCAGGGATCCGATCAAAATCGTCTCCTTTATATGCCATGACGTCTACGATTTCAACCGCTTTTTCGTCGTACCCAATCCATAAACGAATATCAGCGTCTGTCATTGTATAGTATTATAAGCTATTTTTTTTAAGTTGTGATGGGAAATCCGGTCCACTGACCTTTAATATTTCCACTACTGGAAAGGATTCTCAATGTATGGAAACGACCATTGTCACCTCCAGCAAAACCTAGATATCCAACAGATTTCCATATAGTCGCTCCAACACCGTTTCGTGTCCCCACACATTCCGATGATACGTGAAGCCTGCCGTTACCTTCGTCAGCATTTGTATAGTGTGAGTTCACCACGCGAATGACTGCGTAGTAAGAGGCATGTCCCGAGGCTGTATCATGGGCCAGTATAGCGTTACTACTGCTCAAATAGTCATGTGCGTACCCCTCTGACCACCGCCATGTACTCGGTTCCGAAATCGCATAAAGTGTTCCAGATGCTGTACTGTTGACTCCACCAGACGATCTATAGCCACCGTATATATTAACAGTTGAGGAATTATTAGCACAACTGAATACCACGTGTATTTCCCACCCTATTTGTGGCATATCAGGTCCAAGTTCGGAAAAACTTCCCATATTGAGACCAGTGGTGTTAAATGTCCCCGACCTATAACCGGAAGAATAACGGGTTCTCAATGAACCATTTACATCAAGTGTCTTACCCGGATTCGTCGTCCCGATCCCAACCCTCGACCCAAAGTTCGCCACCCCCCGCACATCCAACTGAGCTTCAGGGACTTTCCCGATCCCGACGGCCGTGTCGCTGATGACCATGGACCGCCCGGTTCGGCCCAACCGGTACAACTTTTGGACCTCTGATGGTTCGAGGGCGACGTTGTAGAGTTTGAAGTTGGACATTTTACCTTTGAATGGTTCAGCACCAGTTGACGTGGCACCTAATGATAACGTGTTTTCGTCTATCGCCAGTGTTCCTGTACCCTCCGTACCAGATTGGTTGGGGATTGATTTTTTAACTCCATCGATATAGTAATCAACATTGGTTGTATTTACCGCCCCACCTCGGTATATGACAACCATATGATACCAACGGTTTGTATCTGGAACTAAACTGGTAAATAAGTTATACCCTGAACCG
>Ga0209137_1000881_pt1 | contig 30263 bp, 13 predicted proteins | sample SaaInl5LU_22_DNA_FD_184642 | JGI IMG/M metagenome (GOLD analysis project Ga0209137, IMG submission 184642) | Marine microbial communities from expanding oxygen minimum zones in the Saanich Inlet - ESP_105LU_22_DNA (SPAdes) (version 2) | ecosystem: Environmental > Aquatic > Marine > Intertidal...
ACTGTATTTCCCCATAACACTCTTACAGCACCCGGATATCCATCGCCTGAACATGCTGGCCAACTTGTGCCAGGGCCACCGCCGCCTCCGCCGTAAGCGCCGCCTTGTTGGTTGTTCGAGCTTTCGCCTGAGCTGCTCCATGGATTTTCGCCGTAGTATCCTCTTGTGCCGCCTGAGCCGCCATTGCCGCCGCCCCCTGGCGATCCAGTAGTGTTCCACGGAGTATAAAATCCAATCCCAGATGGCCCTTCACCAAAAATACCAGTGCCGCCGCCGGCGCCTGTGCCATATGTACTTGAATAATTGTTGCCGCCAGCGCCGCCGCCGCCAGAACCATTTGATCCGCGATCGCCGCCTTGCCCTGTATATCCACCTGCGCCTGCCCCGCCGGCCCAGTCATTGCAATTGCCGCCTGCTCCGCCACCGTCGCCTACGTAGCCGCCGCCTCGCGAATTACCAGAAGGACCACCTGTTTGCCCCGAGGCTGAGCCGCCGCCGTATCCTGCAACTGTTGAAGTAGATTGAAAATAACTAGTGCCGCCGTTCTGCCCGTTGCCGCCGCCTCCGCCGACTACAACTGTATATCCTTGCCCTGGAGTTACTGGTATACTATTTTTCCATCCTAGTCCAGCACCTGCACCGCTGGGATTAGCCCAATTGTTTTGGCCGCCGCCGCCACCTCCGATACACATTACTTGAACTTCCATCACCCCCGCAGGAGCTGTCCAGGTGTACGTACCTCCACTAGTATATTCACTTTGTCCCGGCAACACTGCGGGATCACTTAAAGCGATTTGTTGCCAGTCTGTGCCGTTGTACCCTTCATACCAATTTTCGGTTGTATTATATCGTATCATGCCAGTAGTCGGGCTACCTGGGCGCTGGCCGTCTGTCCCTTTGGGCAATTGAAAATAACTAGTATCATTAATTATTGTGTTCTTAAGATTTGCCATTTATAACTCCTTCGTATTAGTAATATTTATCTTCTTTAAATCATCTAGTTCTTGTTTTAATGATTTAATTGATTCTATCAAATATGCTGTTATTCGAGTGTATTGAACTGATTTAAATTCACCGTTATTGTCTACGAGCTCCGGTACTATTTTTTCAACTTCTTCAGCAATTAACCCTGCCTCAAATTTACCTGTTTCTTTTCTGTTATAATTTACTCCGTCTAGCATTAATACTTTTTGCAGTGCATTAACAATAGGATTAATATTATCTTTTAATATTATACTTGATGTTTCAGTTAATGATGTAAACGATCCAGTACTGCCACTAATAGATGTTCCTGAAATACTACCACCAGTAATAGAAACGTTACCTGATGCCAAGATTGTAGCTGTTAATCTACCTGTACTAGGTTGAAACGACAACTTTGAACTAGATACATTATTAGCAGTTATTTTTCCAGAAGTTGATGTAGTCATCATTGGATAATGCGTAGTTGACGAAGATGTTTGATTAGATAGTGTTATGAATGGAGTAGCCCAGGTCAAGCCGCCACTACCGTTAGTTTGTAACATTTGGTCTGTATTGCCGTCATTGCTAGGAAAAGTTAATGTGTAACTCGCTCCTAAGGTTGCTGGAGATTTAAGCGCAACATATGTGCTAGAGTCATTATCAGCTAGTCTAAGTGTGTTCCCGTCGTTTACTTGAATGTGTGCTCGGGATTGTACTATTCCGGTTCCGTTGGGTTCAAACACAATATTAGCATTTGTTACTACTGATTGAAGATGATTATTTATTGTGGTCAGTGCACCTAATTGAGATCTTCCTGTAATACCTGATGTAATTTTTCTAGCCATAATTAATTTCCTTTAAACGGTTGCTGTCTCTATGCCAAACACCATTGCTACTGTGTTTGCAGAAGAAGACCATGCAACGACCTTTCTATCTGCTTCTAATACGATGCCTGTTCTTTCTAGTACACCATTTGCTAACACCTCAGTGTCATATTCTATATAATCGTCTCCTGCTGGTGTTGCTTGACCAGGTTTAACTAATGCAAGTCTAACAGTAATTGCTGTTGCGTTTTTGTTGCAAAAACTGATTGTTACTACTGAAAACGTGCTGTCAGGCACATCATACACAGTTACATTTGTTGTTGAAGTTAAATCGTTTGATCCTAATATTCCATTTGCCATTTTTTAATCTCCGTCCTTATTTTAAGAAATAGTTATATGCTAGAGGTAAACCAAGTACAGTTCCGCTGAATACCACGTTTGCTTTTATATTTAGCGTATTACCGCTTAGTGTTGTAATTCTATCAGTTCCGATGAATATATCGCCTGCAGTAACACTGTTAACGTTTAGTGTTGCGCCACCGCCGCCGATTTGTGATTCGATATATGCTTTAATAGCTCGCTGTGTCGGAACAACACTATCACTGTTAGCTGTAAAGAATGGGTCTGTACTAAATTCGTTAACACTTGCACTATTACCGCCTAGTGTAACTTCGCCTAATGATAGTTCTTGTAGTCCTGCAATGTTAAATGCATCGGCATTCAATGTCGCAACACCAGTTGACTGTTCAATAGTAAACAAGTCACCTACTCTAAAGTTACCATCTTGGTCAGTAGCAGTGTAAAACACTCGTCCGCCATCTGAGTCAATAGTTTCGTTATTTTGATCCGGTGCTGTTAACGGTGTATCTGGATAGTTAGTAGTTGTGACGCCTCCGGTACCGATATCTAAGAAGTCGTGTCCTGTTAAACGTACTTGACTAAATCTAATACGTAACTCTACAGGATCACCTTCTGGAAGAACTTGCGGAACTGTTACAAGTGGGCTAACTTGTAAGAAGCCTGTAAATGTTCCTTCATTAGTGCCAATAAAACTAAGTACATTAACTAGTTTAAAGAATACTCCTGGTAAACTAGCAAATTCAACATTTGAACCATTAACTGGCCTGCTACTTAATCGTTTAACCGCAATAAATCCTCCGGTTTGTGGGAAGTTTGCACTACCATTTGATGCTGATGCTGTAACTTCTCCGCTTGCCTGTGTAAAGCCTGTTCCTCTATTAACAAATGTTGGGTTAGCTATTGCGCCACTAGCTATTTTTGGTACTAGTACTACATCCTCAATATTGTTAGGGTCAGTAACAGTTATTGTTGGTGCCGAGCCGTATCCAGAGCCTGGTTCTATGATTCTAACTTCAAATAATTGTTGATTTGCAATAGCTGAACGCCCTCGTGTAGTAGCACCAATTTTAGCATAAACGCCGCCTGTTCCGGCATTATTTGGTAATATTACAAACTTACCTTCTCTAGCAGGTGCGCCGAATGCTACAGCATTATAGCCGCCTGCAACAGTTGTTGCAAGCGTGTATGCTTGCCAGTATATTCCGTTTTCTGAATACTGAACTTCATTAGTATCGTCTGATGTTAAAATAAACATACCTTGTCCGTATGCAATTTTACGCTCGGCTACTGTTAACGGTAATGATAAGGTATTGTTTAACCAAGTTATGCCATCAAAACTATACATAATACCATTAGTTCCGCCTAGCATTACAAATCGTCCGTTGCCCCAAATAACGCTATTTACACTTGCTGCTGTTCCTGGAAGTACTACAGTAGTCCAAGAAACACCGTTTGTACTATATGCTGCGTCTGTAGTTCCGCTACGAGTTGCAACAAATTTTCCTGCGCCGTATGCAATAGCATCATACCCTATAGTGTCTAGTGCATTAGTATTTATTGTCCAAGTAGCTCCGCCATTATCACTGTGTGCAGTATCTCTATCAGCAACAGATATAACAACAAATCTATTAGATAAAGAGCCTACAACATTTCCGTATGCAACTCTATTTTCTGCACCTGTATTCATGCCTCCTGGCAATGTAGATGTTGACCAAGTGTCTGCATCAGAACTATATGCTATATTACTACTACCTGTTGTTGTTAAAACTATACTGCTCGGTTTAAATGTTGACGAACCGTCGTCTAGTAGTCCATTTGCAATGCTTGCCCAGGTACCTGAGCCTGGTGTAGGTAGAGTTTCAGATGTCCAAGTGCTGCCATCAATACTTAATGCACCAGTAGTACCACTACCCAATGCAAGGAATTTACCTGTTTGTCCTATGCCTGCAAAGTCGTAATCAACAGCTGCACCACTGACACTATTTACAGTAGTTAATGTTACAGTTATGTTATTTGCAGGTGTTGCGCCGCCAAGCGAGGCTCCTGCAATAGTTACAGCATCTAAACGTTTGTAGTCTGCGCCTGCAGCATTAATTGTTAAATAATATTTGTATCCATTACGTGTTACATCAAATGTTAATCCAGAACCAGTACCGCCCGACGCACTAATATTTGTATATTGTGCTGCTGTTTCAATATATTTAACATCTCCCCAAGTAGTACTAGATGGCATTGTTAATGCAGAGCTTGATTTTGTAGGAGCACTAAATGTAATTGTTGGTTCGATTTGGTAAGTTGAACTACCATTTGGTGCAAGAATAGTTGTTCCTGGGATTGCGTGATCCCATCCTGCTACTCCGTCACTTTCGCGTATAACTGTTGCGCCTTTACTACCTGCATTATATGTAGTAATAATACCGTACTGTCCGTTTCCGGCGCCACCTATAATATATATTTTCATACCAATATACGCACTACTTAAATTACCATCTGTGGCAGATAGGAATATACCAGTAAGAGATCCACTTTGTGCCGTATTACTTGCAACAATATATCCGCTTCCGCCTAGGGTTACATCAGGATCTGCATCCTGATCTACAAATACATAGTTTACAGCATCATCTCGAAATTCGTCAGCTACTAACGACTCGCCTGTGCCTGGTCCAAATACATTTAACGCTACTTCTGTATAATCGTTTCCAGCATGTCCAAACTCAACATTAAGTAATGAACTTTGATCTGTTACAATACTAGCTATTGTTGCGCTATATTGTGTAAGATTATCAACTACCGCTGTTACTGCTGTTTCATCTGGATCTGTGCCTTCTGCAACTGATCCAAATTCTCCGTATGAGTTATTTCCGTTAGTTGCACGTATACGTCCGCCTGTTTCTGCTAAGTAACCAATATGCGAGTAGTAAGTAAATACAGATACTAGTTCTGCTCTGCCATTATTAGTAATCCAAGCGCCAATTCCGTCGGATATAACTTGTGTAAAGTCATTAGACACTATACTATCGTTGCCGCCGTTGTGTAAATTTCCGTCAATTTTTTGTCCAATTGCAGCATTGCCAAATGTAGTTAACCCTTGAACATAAGGAGAACGTGTAATAATCCAAGTTGTAAAGTCATCTGGTCCCCAACCTGGATCAAGCGAAGCATAAGCACCTGCTGTCGGCCTACTTGTTCCGTAAACGCTAGGTGGAGTTAGGTCTCCGTTTAATCCAAACAATGAACAATCTCGTAAGCCAGTTGCGTCTCTCAAGTAGAACATGTCTTCTTCTTTACTACCAGTTACAGCGTTAGCATAGTAACGACCGATATAGCGAGACTTGTAGTTGCCAGGATATTTTAAATCATATTTTAATGCGTCAATATAAAGTCCAACGTCTCTTAGACACAGAGCACTATCGTATGTATAGTCATCCCAAATACTTCCCGATGAAGCAGTTGCAATTTGATTTGCTATCCAGGCACTAACTTCTGCTGTAATATATGCTCTATTACGCTCAAGTTGTAATAATGCATAATATACATTTTGATCTTCGCTTTGACAAACACTACCGTCATTAGTTGCACCAAATATTATTGCGTCAATGATTCTTGAACTTGCTGTTAATCGGGTAATTGCTGTTGAGTCACTTGCAACATTTGCTATTGCTTCAGTGGTTAATGCATTTACTATAGCATCTCTAGTTATTGTTTTTTGATTTCCAATATAAACAGACAATGCAGGTTTTCTTAGATACGAATGTGCAGCTTTAAGTGTACGCCAATTAGAGTTAAACATAAAGTCATATCTAACTGCTTTTAAGATTATTCCAAGATCTCTTATACATTTGGTTTGAAGATATTTTGTTTTTGTTATTCCAGATTGTGTTGACGTTGCACTTGGGAACACTGTATTCGAAGCACCTAACCCGCTGTTACAACTTACTGTAATATTTTCAATATTAACTATGTCAGCAGCTGATAACCCGTGAGTGCTTGTAGTTACTATTGCATAACCAGTTGCATTATCGTATACAAAATTACTTATTGTTAATACAGTTCCGTTTGCTTTAGTAACAGTTCCTCCGCTAACATATGTATGTACTAACGAATGTTTACCTACATATATACGGAATTGCGTTGTTGTTAACGATGTACTATCAACAGCCCAATCAGTATGCCAGGCAACAACATTTAAATCATCTATAACATTTTGAATAATAGTGTCTTGTGCTGCAACAAGTGCATCAGAAGCAGCAATTAGTGCTGTAGTTGTATTAACGCCGTTTGCTGGGGTTGGTTCTACTAATGTAGTTGAAACTCCAACAGCTTGTGGACCATTATCAATAATGTCAATAATATCTTCAACAAGATTTGCAATTTGTGTCTGAGAGCCAACATTGCCTGTTAAAGTTTGTGTAACAAGTCCTTGCTGCGGACTCGCAATAGATACGTTTCCGGCAACACTCTGTGCTGTAGTTTTTAAAAAGTTGTTTGCAGCTATTGTTGCGGCTTTGATTGATGCTGGTATTTGGGGGATCGAATCGTCATCACCAGCAAAATATGCAAGTCCAGTTGTAACTGATTGAGAATTTCCACCGTATGTTAAATCGTATACTAAAGCATCTAGTATATATCTTGCATCTCTACGAGTATCAGTTTTACCATAACGCAATGTAGGATATTCTGTTGCAAGATAAGATATAACTTCTTCAATAATAAATTTTGAATTTGCAATAATATTATCTTTTGCATTTTTTAAGAGTATACTATATCCAGTTGGATCTGTTACATATGCCGATGACATAGTATTTAATCTATAGTCAGTTTGATATTTCATCATATCTACTAAACTTTTAGCTGCAGTCGCTTGGGCATCAATTGCATGTGGCCAATCTCGAAATTGTGCTTCGTTATTACCTGATGTAGAAGTTACCTCAACTCCAGTAACAACATCTCCAATTATTTCTGCAATTCTATCATACGTAGCAACTGTATTAGGTGTATCAGTTTCAGGCGTAGTAGGATTAGCTGCTATAATCTGTGTTGAACGTAGTTCTTCTCCATTGATAGCACAATATGCTGGAACAATAATAGGTAATACTTCGTAGTGCTTGCCAGTTGATACTCTAACCAATGTTTGATTCACAACTCTGTCAGGAATACTACTAACAAGCCCTGTATCTATTGCATTAATAACGATATTAGCAAGTGTAGTTAATCTAGATAATGCTGTAGGTTCTGCTGTTATAGTAATGTTAATATATTGGTCGATAATTGCAGTTGAGTCGTCTGTTACATTTTGATATAATGTTGCAGGAACAGTATTAGCTAATGCGTTACTTACAAGTGTAAGCATATAATTATATGCCGCAACACTTTGGTCGCCCTCTGTTAGTAGATTTCCATATGCTCCAGTTCCGTTATTTTCTTCAGCTTTAGAAAACGGACCGTCCGCTAATGCATTTAAGAATGTTTGTGCAGCAGCCCGAGTTTTTAAGTTGCCGCCGTGTGTCATATCGTGTGTAATTCTATCAAGTACAAAGCCTACATCGCGCTCACATTTTAGTGTATCGTATGCAAAATTTTCCCAGATACTTCCGCCAGTTGCATTTTCAACTTGATCTCTAATATATGATGTAACTTCTCGTTGTATAAACGATCTATTAAGTTCTAATAAATGCTGTGCATTAGGAAATTTTGGTCCTTTTTCAATTTGTTCACAAGCATATCTAATTGTTTTAAATGGACGATCTAACGTGTTGCCACGTGTTGGATAAGGTAAATCGGCTCCATGTTCTGCCACGTAGTAAACATCTTCTACATCGTTTAAAAAATTCCAATTAGGTGTTCCGGCGCTTCCTACTGTTAACACTTGACCTTCAAGTCCAATTGGTAATCTTGTCGGAGCACTTCCGCTATAGTAAACTAAATCACCAATAGTTGTAAGAACACTAGATTCTGTACCAACAGCTAAAACCGCCCAGTATTGTCCACTATCTGCTAAATCTGGGCGACTGCCTTCTGCGCCACCACCAGCTCCTAATGGAGTTTCAGTAGAATAATCGTCGCCTTCTGATATGTGGCCAAGTACACAATAATAACTATTATCTCCGTAGCGTACTACATCTCCTTCATAATATTCTTGATCGTCTACCCAGGCTGATCTCCAACGGAAACCTTCGTTTACAAGTTTCCAAAAGTCGACGTTCGGCGGTTGTTGTGCTTCTTCGTGATCTAGTACACAAACATATGTAAATCCACCTAATCGAACAACTTCACCTATTTTATAATGTGTATTTGCACTATCTTCGTTCCAGTCTCCGATGAAACGAAATCCTTCTGTAAATACATCCCAATCAGATGGCGAAGTTGAAGTGTATGTTCCTCCTGAAGTATAAGTTCCAAAACCTATCGAATCTAACGGAGTTGTTAATGCTTCGTTTTCATACAAATCAAAAGTGTTTGCATCAATTACGTCTACGTATAAAGTCGTTCCGTTAATTGCTACCATGCCCAACACATTGTTTATTATAATTTGTCTAGTATCTTGTAATCCGTGATTTGCATGTGTTACTCTTGCAGGTGACTGATTTGTAATTCCTGTAAGTGTTCCACTTTGTGGTCCCGGAGTAATTGATGTGTGATCCGTTTTTGCAATATATTGATTGCCGCCATAACGAACAACATCGCCAGGTTGATATCCGCGGAATGGGCTCCAGTCATTTTCGTATTGGAAGCCTTCTACAAATTTAGTCCAGTTTGAGGAGTTTGTACTAAAGTCTGCTGCAGAACTGTGTTGAGTTACACAAATCCAAACTCCTGCGCCATAACGAGCTAAATCGTTGAGTTTATATCTAGTATTTGCTTTCCAGGCGCCTGTGTATTCTGTGCTTTGATTAAATATATCCCAGTAACTAATACTACTTTCTAATCCATCAGATAATGTTGCGGCTGAAACGTGTAATGTATTACATACATAAGTAGAACCACCGTATTTAACAAAATCATTTACACGATATCTAGTACTAACGGCCCATTCTGATTTCCAATCTAACCCCTCAGCGTAAATATCCCATTTAGCTAAATCAACTTCAAGTCCGTCTGTAGCATCAACAGCAGTTGCAGCAGAAGTATGGATAGTATTACAAATATAAAGTCTTGCTCCATAACTAACTATGTCGTTGTATACATATGAAGTGTCAGTAGTCCAGGTGCCTTTCCAGGTTTGTCCATCACTTACTAAGTTCCACTTAGCTGGAACAATGTCCAAGTCTGTAAAGAAATTTGATTCACTTGTATGTCCTATTGTACAAATATATGTCTTACCACCAAATGATATAACATCATCTTGATAATAAATATTTGCTGTGGTCCAAGGACCTTTCCATACAAATCTAATTCTACCTAGTTTAAATTCTGCCATTTTTATTACTCCGCTCGTATATTTATCATTATGTTAGCCCATTGCCGTTTATTGCATGGTATCGTCAAATCCTTTAAACAATAGCATTTGTGAAACTATTGTCCCTGAAATTTCTGTTTGATTAACTGTTATATTTCCTTGGCCGTCGTCTGATTCAAAGTTTCCATTAAGTAGTACATCGGCATCTATATATAAATATTGCTGTGCTGAATTACTTAATTCATTAAATGCACCACCAACAACAACTCTACCTGCTTGCAACTTATTAACTTCTAATGCTTCTCCACCAACACTTAACCTGTCTGCAAGGAATGTTGCAATAGCTCGTTGTGTCGGAATAACATTATTTGAATCTGCTGAAAAAGTTCCGTCAGTTGAGAATTCATTTACTACTGTACCGGATCCGCCTAATCTCACTCCACCAAGTGCAAGTTGTGACAGGCCTTCTAAGTTAAAAAACTGAGCACTAATTGTAACAATACCTGTTGCTTGCTGAATGCTAAACAGCTCACCTGTTCTAAAATTACCATCTTGGTCTGTACTTACATAATATACTCTACCACTGTTAGTTTCAAAAACTTCATTTTCAGGAGAAGCAACAAAATAAGAACCGCTTGAATACACTGATGGATAATTAGTGTCTACAAAATTTCCTGTTCCGATATCTAAGAAATCGTGTCCACTAATTCTACACTGACTATATTTTTCACGAAACGTAACTGCTGTACCGTGAAGAACATTAAGATAAGTTTCTAGACTTGGACTAAGTGTGATCTGCACTAACCTAGTGTCGTTATTAGTTCCGTCATCACCTAAGTCTGTAATTATAACTCCACTAAAAATAAACAAATCATCAATTGGTTCTGACACAACATCAAATACGCCAGCAATTTCTATTTGTACACCAGGTCCCGGAACAGATCTGACTCCTGTTACTGTAAATATATTTTCATCTGGAATAAAATCTGCAAATCCGTCGCCACTTATTTTAATTGTACTAGTATTACTTCTATATCCAGCTCCTCTATTAATAAAATCTGGCTGGCTTACAGAACCATTGCCTATTCTAAGTTCAATAGCAACTTCAGATGTAAAATTAGGATCAACTATTGCGAATCCTGGAGGAGTTATGTATCCGCTACCCGGATCCCATATTTTAACAGATTTAAAACTTCCTGTAGTAATATTTGCTCTAACTTTTGCTTGGGCGCCTACATTAACATGGTTAACCCCGGCTAGAGTTGTATTTGATGCAATTAATAGCCATTTATTAACACCTTGAACTTTCCCTACAGTCATTGCACTATATAGTTTTTCATCTGATAATGTTCTAAGTGTCCATATTAATCCATCTTCTGTAGTAGAAAATTGATTACTTAAATTATTAGTTCTTGCAACAAACAAGCCGTTGCCGTATTTCATATCAGAATATGTAATAGCAGCATCTGCTGAAGTTCCAGCTGTCCAATTAATTCCATCAAAACTATATGCCGATGTGCCGTCAGCAGCTAGTATTAAAAATCTATTATTGCCATATGCAACTGATGCAGTTGCCCAAACTTCATCAGGCAATGCTTGATCGTGTCTGACCCAAGTTTCACCATCAGTACTTGTTGCAGTTGCTCTATCATTTGAACTTACAGCAAGATATTTACCTCTGCCGTAAGTAACATGTGACCATATACTAATAGTACTATCACCTACAGTATCATTTGGTATTGACCCTGAGGTCCAAGTTGTTCCGTTAGTACTTGATGCTACTACGTCTGTATCTTGTGCTACTAAAACAAATTTGCCTCCGCCAAATACACCGTCTGTCCAAGCTGCTCTTGTCGGAAGAGTTACTGATGACCAAACTTCGCCTGTTAAACTCGAAGCTGCACGTTTTTCGTTATTATCTGATATTGCAATAAATCTATTATTGCCACTGATTACTTTTTTATAAGTCGAAATAAACGGAAGACTAACTTCAAACCAATTTTGGCCATCATTACTCCATCTAGCATATTCGTCTTGAATTAATGAAACAAACCGATTACTATAAGCACTTCCGTTAGTAGTAAACGTTAAAATAGTACTAGAACTATCGTCACTTACACTAGCAACTGTAATATATAAATCATTACTAGGCGAAGTACCGCCTAGTAATGTACCTAATATTACAATTTTGTCACCAACGTCATATCCTGCCCCAGGATTTGTTAGAGTTACTGTATATAATGAGCCAGCTTTAACTACTCTAAATCTAGCAGATACAGGACTATCGTCAAATGTGTCCCCTGAACCTACAGTATATACAATATCAAATTCTTCGCCAAGGGCAAAGTTGTTTCCATTAGCATTGATAACAAGGTTAATAATACCTTCAGTGCCAGGAGATGTTGATAGTATTGTGGCAGTAGTGCCAGATGTTCTTCCTCGTATATTTAAAGGTACTCCGATATTAATATCAAATGATGCTTGAATATTAATTGCTGTATCCGATACTAGTTCTGCTAGTGTAATACGATAAAGATCATCATCTTTCCATAGCCTATAACTATTAGCAGTTAAATTACTATAAGTTGCCGTTGTGCCGCCGTATGCTGCGTCTACGTAATTTCTTTCTGTAAATACATTATATCCAGTAGAACTAAAGTCAGGTTGTGTAATAGTAACAAGAGGTTCAATTCTATATCTTGTTGTTTGATCCATTGCCGCAACAATAGGAGTACCAGGAATAACATGATCCCAGCCTGCTGCTAAGTCGCTGTCTCTAATTACAGTTACAACTTTTGATGCAAAAGTAAACGAATCAATACGCCCGTATTGACCAACACCTGTACCATCTGTGATAATAATTCGCATTCCTGCAATTTCTGTCTCTTCTTGGGTTGTGTCATTTATACTTAATGTAATACTTGAAGTTGAATCTAAAGTTTCTTGGGCACTACCTTGACGCCCTAGATATCCGGCGCCGCCTTTGTTACTAGAGCCGTCGGGTGATGCTAGTCTAGCTTCAAACAATGCGCCGTCTCTAAAATCTGTAAATTCAACTGTTGCATCGGCACCTGCTCCTACAATAGCCGCTGTTGCTTCAGTATATTCTTCACCTGTGTTGCTATATTCAAATATTAATACTTCATCAGTTGCACCTCCTGAAATTGCTTGTTCTACTGTTGCTTCATGATTTCTATTAAATACAAAAACTTCTTGAGGCACTTCTGTAGCGTCGACGCCGTCAGCAACTGATCCGTATCTCCCGTAAGAGTTATTTCCATTAGTTGCACGTATAACGCCGCCATCTTCAGCAAAATATCCAATTTGACAATAGTAAGTAAATACAGATACTAGCTCTGCTCTACCATTATTAGTAATCCAGGCACCAATACCATCACTTAATACCTGCGTAAAGTCATTAGCTGTCATAGACTTATTACCGCCGTCGTGTAATGCCCCATCTACTTTCATACCTATACATCCAAATCCGGTATTTGTGACTCCTTGAATATAAGGCGATCGATTAATAATCCAGGTACGATTATCTTCTGGGCCCCAGCCTGGATCAAGGCTTACAAGTGCGCCGCCAGTTGGCTTTTGATAAAGTTCGAAGACTCCTGGAGGATTGAGAGTTCCTTGCAATCCTCCTGTTGTGCAATCTCTTAAACCTGTAGTATCTCTTAAGAAGAAAAGACTATCTAACTGACTACCATTAACAGCATTAGTATATCTTCTAGCAGCAAGTATTGTACTGTAATTTCCGCTATATTTTATATCTCGACTTAATCCTCTTATAAAAGAATGAATGTCATTTTTAATTTTTATTTTATCAAAAGTGATTGCTGGGTACTGGTTAGTTAAATATGCATATATTTCTTCTTGTAAAAAATTATCATTTAATAATAGACCTTCAGCTCCATTAAGCCTTGCTTGATCTATAGATTCTGTATTTGATCCTGTTATCGCTGGGTCAACATCTCCAGAAATAACTCTAAAGTCTATATAATTTTTAAAATCTGTTACTAGTTCTGTTAAACGATCACTAGTAGCGGTATCAGCTGCTGGATAATTATTACTAACTAAAACAGGGGCGCCAAGAAGGTCTGTTATAACTTTGCCGTTTTCGTCTAAGGACGGAACTTGCTGTTCATAAGACTGATCTGTAGTATTATTAGGCTGTTTGACGATTTGGTTACCTAATAATATATCAAATGTTATAGTACCAAGATATTCTAAATAATCTATAACATAATCATAATCATTTTGATATCCTGGAAGTGCAGGCGCTGCTAGTATAGTAGTTGAACGGAGTTCATCGCCATTAACAGCACACCCTGCTGGGACAATAATAGGCCCAATTTCTTCATACTTGCCTGTACCTACTCGTATAATAGTAGGATCTAGTGCGGTAAAATTATCTTCTATATATTCAGCTGCATAACGGATAGTTCTAAAAGGGTTTTCGTAAGTTCCTCTGCTAGTGGCATCGATGCCACTAAGCGATACATAGACAGTGTCACTTTCTTCAATTCTATCATTCCAAAAAACAGCTAAGTTGTCTGACACTGTTAGTAGCTGATCTTGAGCTCCGATTGATAATTTTGCATCACCAAATGTACTTTCGTCAAATATAGTACTACCATCGTCGTCAATTTCTCTAGACAATCCATAAGTTAGAAGATCGCCTTTTTCTTGTAAAGCAGCTGGGCTACCTGATTGAACTAATATATCCCAGTAATCGTACACATTGCCGTTATCACCTGGATAATTTAATATACTCGATGTATGTTCAAAATTACAAGTATACGACGATCCTTTAAAATAAGCAACATCGTTTAAAGCATAAACATTTCCAATAGCCCAAGTACTTTTAAAACTCTTTCCTGGAATAAATAATTCCCAGATACTAGTATCAATATAATCTAAAGTACTACCGTCTGTTTCGTCTCCTGCTATATCTCTTAATGCTGTATATAAATTACCGCCTCGAGAAACAATATCACCAGTTTTGTATATTGTAGCTGCACTACTAACAGAAGTAAGAGCAACTTTTACCGTACCTATTGTAGCATCAACATTAGCATTATCTATTTCTTGTGCTGGAACTTTATTAATTGTAATTGTTGTAGAATCTAATATAGTTGTAATTTTTGTATTAGGTTGAAAAAATCCGCCGGCACCATTGACTTCAAGATTCATTCCTACTACTAGTTCAGTTGTAGATGGCACAGTGACAGTTGTCGGAGACCAAGTTCCTACAAAATTAGTACCCCTAGAAACAATAATCCAATCAGGACTCGGAACGCCTTCGCCATTATAAGGTGATGAACCATAATTATTATTAATAGCGTAGTACACAAATCCTCTATGACGTACAACATCACCTATATTATAGTAAGAAGAACTACTCCAGTTTCCGTCGTATTGAGTTCCAAATACTTCTACTATAAATTTAGTATCATCTAATGCAGTAAGATTTGACGTATGTGTAGTTGTGCAGCGAAATACAGTACCGCCGTATTTTACTAGATCGTTTTTTCTGTATTCAGTATTAGATGCCCAATCATTGCGAATTTCTATCCCGTCATGATAAATTTCCCAATCAGCAATATTTGCTTCTAATGTTGCACCTGCAGAGTTTGCTGTTATACATTTGTATACTATACCGTTGTATTTTGCAAGTGCCCCGGGTCCGTATGTGGTGCCAGTAAGCCAATCAGTTACAAATCCAATATGTTGTGTGAACACGGCCCAATTAGCACTATTAGTTGCAAAGTTAGTTGCAGCATGTGGCACTGTACACACCCATAAAGAACCGTCATAATTAACAATATCACCTAAGTTATAATCAGTACCGTTTACCCAATCACCAATAAAGGTATTTCCTTCAGTCATTGTTTTCCACTTTGGCAAAGGTTGTGGAGGACTTGATCCAGGAAGTGTTGCTGTTAAATCTGTTCTAAACGCTGCGCTAGAAGTATGGGTTATAAGACACACATAACTGTTTCCATTAACTCGCACTATGTCATCTCTTCTATAGGCGGTCCCAGTTGCCCAGGTGCCTTTCCATGTATATCTAAATCGTTCTAACTTAAACTCTGCCATTTATATTCTCCTTAATATCCTGGACTTGAAATATTCTCAGGATATTCGTAATCTTGTGAAATACTTATGATATATTGTCCGTCTACCGGATCAACATAATATGTTAACAGTCTGCTATCCCATTTAAGTTGGGGATAACGTAAATTTTGATAAATGACATTATGCTCAATATCAACACCTTCTAAAAAATCAATGCCTTCTTCATAGTCAAGAAAGTTATTTGCTCCAATTCCAACATCGTTAATAACAGCAGTTTCGTCACCTGCTAATTGATCTATTCTAATTAAAAATAATTCACCGTCGTCGTTTCTACGTAATCCATAAAAATATCTTTTAATAAATCCGTTAACTACAGCTTCTGGACTTGTTCCAATAAAATAACTCATTATGTAATCTCCACGTAACTAACAATAACGTCAACTGAATCATTTAAGCTCGATCTAACTAATAATCTATTATTAGGAGCTAATACTAATTTCTCGCCAGTTGACACCGCTCTTAAACTTGTGCCCGCAGGTAAAAGAGAATCTTTTAAATAATATCCCGAAACACTTGTGTCATCTTCTACTAATACATCTACATAAACAAATTTATTAGATAAGTTTGTAAAACTTAATCCTAATATTGTTACGCGAGCTGATGGTAGTGTTTCATAGATTAACACGGGAACCGTTCCGCAATTTTTAATTACTGTGTTTTTTAATACTGTTGCCATTTTTTCTTATCCAAATATTAATACTTTTTCAATTGCAATATCTTCTGCATCAGCAAAACTAATACCACCACTTGATCCTGCAACTGATACCCAATTAGTACCATCAAATAATTCGACCCTTTCATCTACAGTATGATATCTAATCATACCTGCACTTGATACAGGAGGTCTGTTAGTGTCGTCACCAATTGGTAACACGATTCCAGCTGTACCTCCGATTTCTACATATCCAGTTCCAGTACTTTGAAGTAATGTATTACTGCCAGAAACTGTATTTAAAATTACATTGTCTTTGATTGCAATGTTATCTAAAACTACTCTGCCAGTTCCATTAGCACTTAGTACTAAGTCTGTGTCTGCTGTAATAGTACTTATCACATTTCCGTCAAGCTGTATATTATCTACTAATACCTTAGGTGCCGATAGTCGCTGCGAAGTAATATCAACAACAGTAGCATCTTCTATAATAAACCTAATAGTATTATCATTAGCACCTTCAGTTAATTCAGCTGTTACTCGTGTATTACCGTCTTGATCTTGAACTCCTTTTAGATTAATCCATCCAGTGTTGTTGTATCCTTCAAATCTTTCTAATTCAGTATTATATCTAATTTGTCCAGCTGCAGGAGTTGGACGTTCGCTTGTATTGCCTTTAGGAAGAACTAATGATCCAGTGCCAATAATATTTACTGTACCACTGCCTGGTTGCAAAATTAAATTGCTAGTAGATGTAATAGTACTATCATTAATTGAAATATCATCAATAATAATACTACCGGTTCCTGCAGAACGTAGTTCTAGATTACTATTTGATATAGTTGTTGTAATAAAATTATCATCGATTAAAATATCACCGGTTGTAAAATTGTTAGCTTGTATAGTACCAATACTATCAATATTACCAACATTTAATGTACCATTAACGGTTAAATTATTAGATATAATAACATTATTATTAGGAATTAATATATTTCCTGTGCCATTTGCACGTAGTTCTAAATTTGTATTACTTGTAGTTGTTGTAATAAAATTATCATCAACTAATATTTCTTCAAATTGGAATGCTCCACTTACATCTAAATTACCAAGTACATTTAAGTTACCAGTAATAGTAGTGTTACCTGTTTGGTTATAATTGCCTACATGAGTAACAGTTCCAGTAATATTTGTATTTGCAAGTACTGTGTTACCGTTAACTGTTAGCGCCTGTGTTATATCAACATTGTTACTAGGAATAATTATTTTTCCAGATCCGTTTGCTCGCAAATCTAAATTAGTGTCTACTGATATTGTTTCAATAACGTTGTTATCAATAAGTATAGTATTATTCGTAAAGCTATCAGCTGTTATTACTCCTGTGCTAGTAATATCAACAGTAGTTGTTATTCCATTAATAGTAAGATCGTTATTTATTACAACATTATTATTAGGAATTAATATATTTCCTGTGCCATTTGCACGTAGTTCTAAATTTGTATTACTTGTAGTTGTTGTAATAAAATTATCATCAACTAATATTTCTTCAAATTGTGCCGATGCGTTAACTAGTAAATCTTGCAATACACTTATATCACCAATTACAGTAGTATTGCCTGTTTGATTTAATGAGCCATTAATTGTTATAGTTCCAGTAATATTTGTATTTGCAAGAATAGACGTGCCATCAACAGTTAAATTATTGTTAATTTGTACATTATTGTTAGGAATTAATATCTCACCTGTGCCACTCGCTCGCAATTCTAAATCAGCATTTGAGTCAATAGTTTCGATATAGTTGTCTCTAATTACAATTCCGTCAATATTTGCTTGATTAGTCCAAATGTTATTCCATCGTTTACTAGGAACACCTAAACTATAAGTACTATTTAAATTTGGAACAAGGTCGCTATCAATTCCTGCTATAATCTGAATCGTGTCACTTACTTCGTTACCAATTGTAATATTTCCACCAATAGTAACATTGCCGGTTACATCTAAGTCTCCTGTAATATTTACATTGTTCAATAAATCAATCTGATCATTTGCTGAACTAAAGTTAATATTTCCACTTAAACTTTCAATAGTGTTTCCACTAATACGCAAATTACCAGTATCAATTTTTTCGCCGTTTATAACTGTATTATTGCCGCCTGTTGTAAGTGTTACTCCGTTTGTTATGTCAATGTTTAAATTACTTGCAGTAAAACTTACACTGCCATCTTCTTGATTAACATAAAACAATTCGCCAACTCTAAAGTCACCTTTGTGATCAACTGTGTTGTATCGAACTTGTGCTCCATTTAATTCAACTACTTCGTTAGCTTGTATAACAGTTGTTGGATCGTTGGTTATTTCTTTTCCGTTTCCAACATACGCTAAGTTATGTCCAATAGCATAGATAATAACTCCTGCGCCATCTCCGACTAATCCGTAGTTACCATAAACACTAGCACTACCAATCATTCGTATTTCTGCGCCAAAATCTTTTAGATCATAGTTTAATATTGTTGTTGCTGTGCCTGTACCGCTAAATGTAATAGTTGCCGGAGTAGTATCAAACCCGATTAAATTTTCATTTTTTCCATCTATAACAAGAATATCACCATTTATAACACTTTCAATATTTAATGGCCCAACTACTGTTGAACTATCACTTGATGTAAATGTTACTGTCTGGCCAGCAGCCGGTGCTGTGCCTAATAATCCTCCAAGACGTATGCGAGTCTTACCTGCACCATACTTACCATCATTGCTATCATATGCATGAAAACTTCTATTAGCAAAGTAAGTAAATGAATTTAGCCATTCAATGCGCACACCGTTTGTTGCTACAATCCCGTCTACTCCGGGAACAATAAATGTTGCACTATGGAACAGCATACTTGCTTCTTTACTAGCAGCAGTTGCATAGGCGCCATCTATGTATGCACCTTTACCTGCATCGCCTGCATTAAACCCTCTTGGGTCTTCAACAGTAGTTGTACTACCTGAAGTAATTACAGTAACATTTCTTATGTAAGGACTGCGTGAAGTTACTGTATAATCTGTTGCAAAGCGAAATGCATAACCGTTATCAGGAAATGTTCTATTGCCGCCATTACAGCTAAATGTAAGATTTGATATGAATACATTGTTGCCTACTGTTGACAATCCACCTGTATGATATATTTCTATTACTCCGGTAGTTTCGTTGTAGCCTGCTCCTGTAATTGGATACTCTATATCGTCGATTGATATAGTTCCGCCACTAACATAACTGTGAGGCTGTGCTGTTATACCTACGTTAACCGTAGTATTACTTGTGCCTCCAGGTTTATTAAAAAAGTATGCTCTGCCAGTCCTGTTGGCATCGCCAAGAGCACCTGATATTATATAATCTCCTGATATTGCCACTGAACTGCCGAAGTAATCGTTCGTATCGACGTTACTAGATATTATTTTTTCTTGTAGAGTCCAAGTACTGCCGTTTGTAGTAAACACATAAGCACTGCCTGCTCTGCTACCAGCACCGTACTCATCTTCAAGAGCACCGATAACAACAGTGTCACCACTTATTGCCACTGAAGTGCCGAATTGGTCCTCAGCATGAGCGTCACTGGCTGTGAGTTTTTGCTGTTGAGTCCAAGTGCTGCCACTTCTAGTAAACACATAAGCACTACCTGACTCAGTATTGTCTCCCCTTGCACCAATAACAACAGTGTCACTACTTATTGCCACTGAAGTGCCGAAGAAATCGCTAAACGTGCCGTCACTGGCTGTGAGTTTTTGTTGTTCAGTCCAGGTGCTGCCACTTCTAGTAAACACATAAGCACTACCTGAGTCATTGGCTGGGGCATTGTCTAGATACGCACCAATAACAACAGTGTCACCACTTATTGCCGTCGAGACGCCGAATAAATCGAGATTAGCAGCGTCACTGGCTGTGAGTTTTTGTTGTTCAGTCCAGGTGCTGCCACTTCTAGTAAACACATAAGCACTACCTGAGCTACTGCCAACGTTATCATCACCTTGAGCACCAATTACAACCGTATCGCCGTCTATAGAGACGCTATAGCCAAAATTATCATATTCAGAACCATCACTAGCTGTGAGCTTTTGCTGTTCAGTCCAGGTGCTGCCACTTCTAGTAAACACATAAGCACTACCTGCTTCGCCACCAACAGGATATTCAGGAGCGCCTACTATAGCAGTGTCACCACTTATTGCTACTGAAGTGCCGAAGTAATTGAGAGTAGCAGCGTCACTGGCTGTGAGCTTTTGCTGTTCAGTCCAAGTTCCACCAGTACGTGTAAAAATATTTGCACTACCGGAGTTACTACCATCGTCACCATCTCTACGAGCGCCTACTATAGCAGTGTCACCACTTATTGCTACTGACCCGCCAAATTCGTCCAAGAAGGATGTAGTGCTGGACACAACATTTTGCTGTTCATTCCAAATAGGACTAGCACCTGCCGCAGTAACTTCATAAAAATTACCGCCACTTTGAAATCCAGTAATCATCAAGTCTTCAACTGTTGTTTCACCGTTAAGTAAAAATGCATCGTTGTAACGTGTTGCTGTTGTAGGACGAACAGTTACACTACGTAAACTTGAACCTTTAACTGTAACACCTACCGGAATTGTTAATGGAAATGCTTCTGTGTACTCCCCCGGATTAATAAAAACAGTATCGCCTGCTGTTGCCGCACTTAATGCCTGTGTTATTGTAGCATACGGGTCTTGTATGTGATTACCGGTGTTAGAATCGTTGCCGTTTTCAGCAACATAATAGCTATTACCATTGCGAAATGTTAGATCAATGCCGTCAACTTCTAATGCTGTAGAGTTGATACTAGTTGCTACTAGATTGTTAACCCAAATATCATTCCATTCTTTACCGCCAGTATCAGGATTAGATCCCAGTGTATATGTATTATTAGTATCTGGAATAATATTACTTGCAACTTCAGCATTAAATATAACATTATCAGTGTCTGCATCGCCAAGGGTGATATTTCCGTCTGCTGTAATATTGCCAGTGGCATGGATATCACCTTGAACATCCATATTACTATAAACTTCAACTACACCAGTTCCGTTTGGTCTAAATTCTAAATTAGCATTTGAATCGTTTGTACTAATGACATTGCCTTCAATATCAATACTGTCGATTCTTGCTTTATTTTGGTATACAACATTATCGAATGTACCTAGATTTAAATAGGGCTGTGTTGAACTAATAGTATTACCTACAATAGTAACATTGCCGAGATCAGCCTGCGTGTCCACTAGTAAATTTGTTGTTTTTGTTGTACCGGAAACTTCTAATTCGTGTGTAGGGGTTGTTGTTTTGATACCGATGCGCTGAGAAGTTACATCTAGATATAATAAGTCTGTCTCAAAAGCTAAATCAATTCCATTACGAATAAGATTCGACTTTAAGAGCGGACCGGATATGCGACCAACAGCCATATTCTCTCCTTAACACGGGGATCCTGTCCCACCAACTACCTTACATTGCGAGTTGACCACAGTTTGATTGTACAAAACATTAGTCGCGTTCTGTACATTAGTATTTATCGTTTATTAAGAAAAGGAATGGGTTAACCGTAAATTAACGATTGTTGTATACTAAGATCTTCCATAACGTTTGATGAAATACTTTCAGATAGCCCAGCACTTGGTATCCACTTTGTTCCGTCATATGTTTCTAATACATCAGTATCGCTATTATGCCTAGTTAGACCAATTTGAGGTGCTGAAGGTCGTTCGGCTGTTGTGCCAGATGGAAATCTAACAGCATAATTACTATCAAACACTACAAGATGGGTACCAGTTCCGTTAAATTTAAAATTCTCATTTGTGCCGTTTGTATTAGTAATTATATTTCCATTAAATTTAAAATCATCAATAAGTGTATTTCTAGTGCTTGAGACTTCTAAATCTGCATTACTGACATTAGTTAAAATAGTATTTGAATTTATTAATATATCGTCAACTTGTAAGCTAGATAATTCAATTCCGTTAGAGTTAACTACTCCTACCTGTGCATTGTTAATTTGAAATGCTATAGTATTGTTTGTTGGATGTGCTGTTAGACTTGTACGTCTATCATTAGAATATACTCCGCCAAATGATATAACATCATTACTTGTTGCTTCAAAAACATTATCAAAGGTATTAAATCGTATATCGCCGAGGTTAAGCGATCTTTCTGGTATTGTCCCAGTTGGGATTTTTAATGCTAGAGTACCTAATATAGTTAAGTTATTAGTAACATTAAAAGTTATATCGTCTGATACTGTTTGTAGTACATTATCTTTAATGTGTATATCTTGTAAACCTACATACCCTGTACCACTTGCTCGTAGTTCTAAATTACTATTACTGTTTGTAGTACGTATAATATTATCAAAAATTTCTATGTCACTTGAACTGTTTAAATTTTCTATAGCAAAGGTATTATCAATATTAATAGTTGGTGCATTTAAAGTACCAACAGTTAAATCATTAGATATCCCAGTGTTACTATTAGTAATTAATATATTTCCTGCGTTGTTAGCACGTAATTCTAAATCAGTATTACTTGTAGTTGTAGTAATAACGTTACCGTCAATATTAATTTCTTCAAACTGTGTTTGGCTATTTACATCTAAGTCACTAGTAATTGTAAGATCAATAGTACTATAATTTCCTGTTTGGGGTCTATTACCAACGTGTGTTACTATACCTGTAATATTAATGTCTTGTAGATCTGTGTTGTTACTAACTGTTAAGTTGTTACTTATTTGTACATCATTACTAGGAATAATAATTTTTCCACTAGCACGTAATTCTAAATCAGCATTTGAAATATCTGTAGTGATTACATTTGCATTAATGTTAATAGTATTATTATCAAATGTAGATGCTTCGACTTGCTGAGCAACATTTATATCTGATGTAAGTGAAGATCCTTGAATATTAAAATCATTATTTATAATAACATCTTGATTAGGTATTAGAACAATTCCAGTACTATTAGCACGTAATTCTAAATCAGTATTACTTGTAGTTGTAGTAATAACGTTACCGTCAATGTTAATTTCTTCAAACTGTACTTGTGATCCAACTGTTAAATTTTGGACTGTTAAATTAGTAGTACTATAATTTCCTGTTTGATTTCTATTACCAACGTGTGTTAATATACCTGTAATATTAATGTCTTGTAGATCTGTGTTATTACTAACTGTTAAATTATTGCCTGCACGAGTATTATTATTAGGAATTAATATCTCATTTGTGCCGCTTGCTTGCAATTCTAAATCAGCATTTGATACTGTAGTAGTAAGATAATTTTCTGTAAATTTAATATCAGCTAAATTTGCACGGTTAGTGTTAGTAAATAACCATTCTTTAGCAGCAGATCCTAAATTAAAAGTACTATCTTGATTTGGATTAATATTTTGATCAAAGTTAACATTAAAGTCAACTATATCAGTAGATTGATTTCCTAGTAAATTAAGATCACCACTGAAACTTAAATCACCACTGATGTCTAAATCTTTATGTATATTAGTACTGTTTAAGTTTATTAGTCCACTTGCTGATATAATATTAATATCGCCCAATGTAGATAAAATAGTATTATTAGCAAGCCGTAAACTTCCAGTTTCAATTTTTTCACCGTCAATTAATGTAATTTTGCCGTTAACGTCTTTAACAGTTAATCCATTTAATGCATCAACTTGTGCTTCAGTAATAACTAAACTTGTTTCACCTGTTTCTTGGTTAACAAAAAATTGTTCGCCAACTCTAAAATTACCATTATGGTCTGTTGTTTGATAATAAACTTTTCCGTTATTTAATTCTGTAATTTCTTGGCTTTGTATTACTCTACTAGTATCGTTATCTAAAAATTTACCTGTACCTATATAAGCTAAATTATGTTGAATTAAGTACATTAAACAATCAACGCCGTCGGCTACTGCGCCGTAATTGCCATAAACATTTGCTGAGCCAATTGAGCGTATCTCTGCACCAAATTGTGTTGTTGACCCGTCTGAGCTTAAATGACCTGTCGATCCTCTTACTGCATACATTCCTCTATTAGCAAAGTATGTAAAACTATTAAGCCATTCTACTCTAACACCGTTAGTCGTCGTAAGTGCATCTACTCCGGGAGTAATAAACGTTACGCTATGGAATAACATACTTGCTTCGTTACTTGCACTGTTTACGCTTGCGCCATCAACTAACGCACCTTTACCTGCATCACCACTAGCAAATCCTCTTGGATCACTAACACTTGTGGTTGTACCTTGTGTAATAACTGTTACGTTTTGTATATATGGACTTCTAGTACTTACAACAGTATTTGGTGCAAATCTAAATGCGTACCCGGTGTTTGTTCCACTGTTGTAATAAAAGTTTTTAATTGTTAAGTTTTGTACAGTTGATTCGCCATTAAGTAAAAACACATCATTACTTTGTGTACTAGTATCTGGAGTAATGATTGTATTACGTGTATCATCGCCCATTACTGTAACATTACTAGGCACTGTTAACGGCAATTCTTCTTGATATTCTCCTGCGGATATGCGAATAGTTACAGGCCCAGAAGTACTTCCATCTGATGCATCTAACGCCTTTTTTACTGTTTGAAACGGAGAAAATACTGAGTCGCCACTATTATTATCATTGCCGTTAACACTAACGTAGAATGTATTTCCTAATTTTAAATTATAATCAAGATTGTCAACAATAATCGAAGTTGCACTAACTGATGTTCCGTTAACTAAGTTGGTATATATTGCATTCCATTTAGTGTTTATAGATCCTAAATTATAAGTTCCGGAATCATTGGGTATAATGTCACTGTTTATATCAGTGTTAAAAATAACAGTGTCTTGATTTATGTCATCACCAAAAGTAATTGTGCCGTCAAAGGTAATATTTTGATTACTGTGTAAGTTGCCATATATTTCTAAATCTGAAAATATGTCAATTTTACCAGTTCCGTTAGGACGCAAATCAATATTTGAATTACTATCAAAACTAGATATAATATTATCGTTTATATTAATATTGTCAGTACTAAGACCTGATAAATTAATTAGCTGCGATGCCGATAAATTAATATCACCGTTTAATGTGGTTATGTTATTTTGACTAACTGTAAGATTTGCAATATACGAAGTGTTAGTTGATATTAAATTAGTAGCATGTATTGTAGAATTTACGTCAAGTTCGTATCCAGCGGATCCTTTATTAACTCCTATTTTTCCGTTATTAACGTCTAAATATAATAACTGTGTTGATCCAGACGTGTTTCTAAAGGCAAGATCAATACCGTTACGTTCTAAATTTGCTGTTAATAATGGTCCGGAAATTCTACCGACTTGTGACATGTTAACTCCTATACTATGTATTTATAGGTTTACTTGTCGAAGTTGTGAATGACTGTTACAGGCTTTGCTAAGTCAGGCGCACTAGTAAAACTTATATAATATCCTGTAGGCCTTGCTAACCCAGTAGCATCAACTGTTCCTGCACCGGTTGCTGTAAACACAGTTCCAGGATTATTATCTGCTGCACCATGCTCTGCTACAAAATCTGTAGATCCTGTTGCGGTAATGATATATTGTGTACTAGTAACAAAGCTACCAGATGCAACTTCTTGCCCAGTCGTTGTCGAAACAGGATTTTGTACTAATGTGTAGTTTGTTACAGAAAGTTGAAATACATTTTCTACAAGAACTAACACATTTTGTGCCGCTGCTGGTGCTTTGTAATTGTCATTTGCATCTTGGCTGTCCAAAGGTCCAAACAATATAATTGTTGCATCACCGTTACCTAAGTTTTGTTGTACAATACTAGTAGGTTCAAGGAAGCGTAGCCGACGCCAGGCTGAATCTTGATAAAGTTCAAAGCTTTCAAGGTCTGTATTATATCTAGCATGGCCATTAACTGGAGTAGTAGGTCTCTGTGCCTCAGTGCCCTTAGGTACTAACATTACGTTAGTTGATTCAAGAACTACCTGATCGTTAATATCGTACTTAACACCGCGACCTGCAATACTACGTAGATTAGTTGTTTGGGCTTTGATTAATCTCATTATACTTCCAAATAACTTATTGTTGTTGCTAAGTCTGTTAATGCAGCGCCGATATCAGGACTAGCAACAAATGATATTTTATCACCTGTTTCTAATACAATTCTTTCGCTATCAAATGTAAATGTTTCACCAGCAGGTAATATTAAATTATTAATAACTCGTGTAATCTTGTTATTCAATGCGCTGCCGTTAGCAACAAAATGTAAATCAAATGTTGCATCTGCGGCTCCTGTATTACACACTAATATATTTGTAATAGCATAACTTTTAGTTGCCGGTACAGTGATTACGTCTAATTGATTTGTAGTTAATTGTGCGTTTACTATTGCCATTTCATTTCCTTAAAAAAGCATGCTAAACAGCAATGCTCTATTTTTACTTATTATTTCTCCAGCAGTACTATCTTTATTTACAAAGTATAATCCTGTCCTACCGGTACTTTCGTCTGTTGAATATAACTTTATTCCGCTATCAGGTGAAATTGTACCTGGATCAATTGTGTCATCGTCATACAACAACGAAGTTATTTCAAACGCATCCTTTACTTTAACCGATCCAGACCCAGGTGCTGATAATAGTAATGATTCGTCACTGATAGTTGTTGAAATTTCATTACCTTGTATTTTAATATCTCCAAGTTCTATTCTGTTTGAATAAAAATTAGTAGTTACTATCCCGTCTATAGATATAATTACAGTACTTTCAGATGCACTAGTGTCAAAATCAATAGCATTTACAGAAGTATTAGCGTCAGCAATGCCTGGTTGTAAATTAGATGCAAGTGCAAATGTAACATAATCAACTAATCCTTTAACATTTGGTATATAGTCGTTATTTAAAACTACTCCACTACCTGCGTCAGTAATTACTCCACCAGAGTAATTAAATACGTTTTCTTCGTAATCAACTGTACCTGCTACATTAATAGCACTGTTAGGCGTTGTTACATATAACGGCCCTTCAGCATTAATACTGTTTACATTAAGCGGAAGAAATGCACCGTTGATATCTTCAAATCTAAATGACCCTGTGCCACTTAGGCCGCCGGCAACATATGGACTTTGTTCATCAAACACTAATCTTGCAGTAGGCAAGCTACCTCTATCAATTTCAATACCTGCTTTGTAGTCAAAGCTAGCTCGGATACCTGCACCAGCTTCTCCATTATTAAGTGTCAGTATGTTATCAGCAATAGTAGTAACAGAAGATTCTACAGTTGTTTGTGTACCTTTGACTTCTAAGTCGCCAGTAACAACAACAGTGCCTCTAGGACTTGCTGCACCACTAGTGGTATCTAAGTAGATTGTGCCTGAGGCACCGTTATCTACTACAATTCTATAGTCGCCGTCTGTTACTCTTAATACTTTTGACATTCTTTTATCCTAGTTAAAAAGTATGGGGGAACTTAATCCCCCATAACTAATCTTAAGCTTCGAAATCGTCTGCGCCAGTGAATGCATCATCTGTGCCAGCTTCTTCCATTTCAACTTGATCTGTAACTGCGCCATAAGCATCAAAGCCCCAAGCAATTTTGGCACCTGTGTCAAGTGTTACCATACGTCCTGAAATTTTTGTAACTTGACGTGCTGTGCCGCCATCGTCTTTTACAGTAATGGTCATTTCGCCTGCTGCCAAAGTACCCTGTGCTTTGTCAACTAGAGTACAATCACCTGGATTATCATCTCCATTGTTGCAACGGAACTTTTTAGATCCTAATTGCTTTACAATCCAACCGTTTGCTTCTGCTTGTCCTGCTGCAAAGAAGCGTACTTTAATTTCGTTGCCACCAACTGTTGGCTCTCCGAAAAATCTTTTATTAAGTGGTCTTCCCATTTGTTTTCTCCTTTTAAACGTTCTAGGTTTACGCAGTGGGTCATTTCTGCATAAGTCCGCACATGCGGCACGATTTACGACATAAGTATTTATCAAAGTTTACTCAAGTCACAAAAAAGGCCCCGAAGGGCCTTTTTCTTTTTTAAGTAAAGTTTACTGGAAGCTTACATTAGCTGCATTAGTTGACAAGTCAACTTTAGCTAGATAATCAGCTGCGTTACCCAAAGATGACGCAGTGTTGTTTAGCTCAACATATCCGTAACGTGTCATAAATGATACGACTGGTTCGAATGATGCTGGATCTAGTACAACGCCTGAGCTCATTAGCGGGATGTATGGGCAATAGAATGCCGCTGCATCTGATTCGCTTGAACCTTTGTAGCCGATTAGAACGTCTGATGCATCAGCAGCATATGTGTTAACATACACTTTCATTGCATTGTTTAATGTACCAACCATTTTAGTGTTAGTTGGTGCTTCAAACGTACCTTCTGTTGTACGTGCAAATGCACTTGTAGTTGCAGACTGTAGGATAGTTAGTGCGAATGGTGATACCACTGCCCAGTTACCTGCGCCTCTGCGTGTACGCTGTGCGATTTTGTTTGACTCACGATTGATTAGAACAGCTAAAGCAGCATGCTCGTCACCTACGAATGTAGCAGTACCACTTACAGCAGCTTGGTTGTATGTTGAACCAGCTGTACCTGCAAGAGAAGTTAGACTTGCTAATACTTCTTGGTCAATCTCAGCAGTAATCTCTTGTGCAAGAGCTGCCATGATTTCTGCTTCAACATCAATACCGTGCATTGACTGTGCATCTTGTGCAGATTCAAAAGTCCAGCGAGCTGATAGCTTGCGTGATTTTGCTTCTACTGTTTGCTTCAAGATTTGAATGCTTAATCTGTTACCAGACTCACCTTCAAGTGCAGCAGTGTTATCTGCTCTATTAGTAGTTGAGCTACCTGAATATGATTCAGCAATCTTAAATGGTGATAGTGCTTCTTCACCAGCTGTTGCACCACTTGCACCAGCGTTAAATGTGTCCGCATAACGTACACGTAGTGTGTGGATTTGTCCCACAGGGCCTGTCATAGGCTGAACACCAACTAACTCGTTAGCAATAACGGTTGGCATTACACGTCTAATGACTGGTAAAATAACACGGTTAAGTGTTGCGACATTGCCTGCTGACGTTGCACCTGCTGTTGCACTCTCTGACAAATACTTACGTGTATTTTCCAAAGTAGTTGCCATAACAGCTTTCTTAGTGCCAGTAAGGCCCTCAAGTAGTGCATTTTTTGTATCAGACCAGCGGCTTTCTAGTAGTTCCGACATAGTTTTCTCCTTAATTTAAACCAGCTAAACGACGAATGTCAACGACATTATCATCTTGCATTGAACTAGTGTTTGTTTTTGTTGTAGTGTTGTCTCTATTGCCTGTAATTTCTTTTGCCTCTGATAAGACTGCCTTCTTTGCCGGAGTATTTCCATCAATTACTGATGGGAGGTACTTATCAAAAGATGTTTGAAGTCTATTGGTTTGTACTGATTCCAGTAAATCTGTCATAATTTCTCTTTGCCTTTTATTCAACGGCTCCATTAAATTATTAAGTCTGTTTTTGCGTTCAGCAATTGCTGTTATACGCTTTATTTCTTGGTCTTTAGTTTCTGCTAGTGTTTTTGCTTTTAGTGCAAAAGTCTTTGCTTCTACTAATTGTTTGTCTTTCGTAGCAACAACTTGCATTAATTTTGCAGTTTCTGAATTTTCATTCAGATGGCTTGTTGCGTACTCTGAAGAAAATGCTTCAAATAACTTACGACCAAAATCGTTTCTACGTGCTTCTTCGATATCTTCTTTTAGTTGAGTTATTTCTCTTTTAAGAGTTGATTCAACAATAGCAGATACTTTCGATGCACCTTTTGCAATAAAGTTAGTTTTAACTTCTGCAAATTTATTTTTAGCTTCTTTAATAAGTTTTACCTTAGTTTCAGCTAAATCTTTTTTGTCTT
>Ga0209137_1000882_pt1 | contig 30243 bp, 29 predicted proteins | sample SaaInl5LU_22_DNA_FD_184642 | JGI IMG/M metagenome (GOLD analysis project Ga0209137, IMG submission 184642) | Marine microbial communities from expanding oxygen minimum zones in the Saanich Inlet - ESP_105LU_22_DNA (SPAdes) (version 2) | ecosystem: Environmental > Aquatic > Marine > Intertidal...
AAATGATATCTTCAATTGTAGAACCAGACAAACCGATCATTGTGTATGGTAAAAACAATCAAGACAAACGTGTAATACAAAAAGCGACTCAATTGCATAATTTAGGTGTAAAACAGGTTTATATTTATCAAGGCGGTATGTTCGAATGGTTACTACTACAAGATATATACGGAGATGAACAATTCCCTACTACAAAACGTGTTCTTGATTTACTCAAATATAGATCATCTATGACAAGGATCATGTAATTATTAGAAAAGGGTCTTTAATTTGAGCCAAAACGGAAAAATAATTAATAAAGAACCAATATAAAAATATCCGCTTTATATTATTTAGCAATGGTCCAAAAAATCCCAAGTGAAAACTCGATAACCGAATTACAGACGAAAACAGTTTCAAAAGATAGTTATAAGGAAGATCCATTATTAAATGAATCCGATGATCGATATGTAATGTTCCCAATACAAGACGATGACATATGGCGTATGTACAAAAAACAAGTCGATTGTTTTTGGCGTGCCGAAGAAGTCGATTTATCGAAGGATTTGATGGACTGGGCTAAATTAAATGACGACGAGAAACACTTTTTATCAATGGTATTGGCGTTTTTTGCTGCGAGTGATGGTATTGTATTAGAGAATTTAGCGGTACGCTTTATGACGGATATCCAACTATCGGAAGCTCGAGCATTTTATGGATTTCAAATCGCCATGGAAAATATTCATTCAGAAATGTACAGTATATTGATTGATACTTTTATTCAAGATAACGAACAAAGGAATAAATTATTCAAAGCCACTCAAAATTATCCTTGTATTGGAGAAAAGGCAAAATGGGCACAAAAATGGATGCAAGATAAACAGAGCAATTTTGCTACTCGATTAATAGCCTTTGCATGTGTCGAAGGTATATTTTTCAGTAGTTCGTTTGCGTCGATATATTGGATTAAAAAACGGGGTTTATTACCGGGTTTAACATTTTCCAATGAATTAATATCGCGTGACGAAGCACTGCACACCGAATTCGCCATATTAATCTACAATAAATTACAAACAAAATTATCCGAAGCTGATGTACATAATATAATACGTGAATCTGTAGAAATTGAAAAGCATTTTATTACTGAATCTTTACCATGCCGTTTGATAGGAATGAATGCGAAAATGATGAAAGAGTATATTGAATTTGTAGGGGATCGTTTAGCGGTTCAACTAGGATATTCAAAAATATACAATTCATCCAATCCTTTTGACTTTATGGAGTTAATTAGTGTCGATACAAAGGTTAATTTCTTTGAGCGTACTAATTCTGCATATGCTTTAGCCAATAAAGAAATCGACGCCAATGTATTTGAATTGGAAGCGGTTTTTTAAAAATAATCAAACACAAATGTCAATCAGTTCAAAAAACGAAAAAAAGAATAATTATTATTTATAAAAAAAGAGGTCACTGTAAAAAATGACTTTAGACGAAAACAATAATAATTATTTTTACTATTATCTTTACTGGGTTGGATTCAAACTATTTGAAATCGTTTTGTTTCTGTTTCCGGCATTTCCACCCGAATTTTATTATCGCATTCTTGTACTGGTAATCTATGTAATTGGACATATTTTAGGAGTTCAGACTATGTACAAAGAATACAAACATGCTACACTTGATTATTATTTTCAAGTTCCTAAAAAAGATATAAAATCATAGATTCTAACGATTTGCTCCATAGTAATCGGTAATAATACTATACTATTTCATTTAAACCTTTGAATATTTAAAACGCCGATTTTATTTAGCTGTACTATTTTTATAAAAGTTTTCTAGTGTTTTAATAAAACAATCTTTAATATCGTTTATATCTCTATAAATTTCAACATTATCTAAGTTATAAATTTCTTGTAAATCATTGTCTATTATACATTTTAGTTTATATCCACGAGCATAATTTATACTAGAAGTCAATTTGTTATTGTAATAATGTGGATGTGTTTCTTTGGAAATTAAAGGCATTATGCAATATGCATCTAAAAATTCTGTATGATAATCAATAAAATTTAAGTTATTTCTTAATACTATTTTATTTTCGTGTTTTTTTAATTCTTTTGGTAAATAACCTTTTCCTATTAATTTAATAATAAATTTATATTTATAAGTATAGTCTAAAATTTTGTTTAATAAGTTAAGGTATCTTCTACCATGGTTTAGGTTTCCTTGAATTATATAAATAGGAATATTCGATATATTTTTTAACTTAGAATAAGGTAATATATCAGTATATAAAAATTTTGTTTTAGCTAATGGTGTTAGAAAATATACATTTGGATTCTTTTTTAACCTATTTGTTATTTCATGTGAAATATACTTTTTTCTTGAGTCTTTGTTATTATCTAACTTATCAAAATCTCTATCATAAATTGTGCAATTTATATAATAATCATAATTTTTAATATCTTCAAATTTTATTTTAGGATATTTATTCTTTATATATTCTTGAAAACTATAATCATTTGATACATGTAAATATATATCCATTACTTTGTTACTATCAATATTAAAAATTTCATGATATTTTACTATTACTGATTCAATTATCTCATAATGAAAAGAAACATTATTCAGTATTAATAATTTTTGATTTGTGTTCATATATATATTAACTATATTATATATAATGTATATTATATATAATATATTATGACAAATAATATAATAATAGGAAAAGGCACTATCATTAATGGTAATAAACATTTTGTCGCAAGTGAAGAATCCAAAATAATAATCGGTAAGTATTGTGCTATAGCAAACGGTTGTAAAATAATTACATTAAATCATGATTATAATTATCCAGCTATTCAAGGAACATTTTATAATACTTATTTTAACAAAAAACATCCAGGTGAAATAAAAACCCCACCTAATAAAGAACGAACAAAAGGTGATATTATTATTGGTAATGATGTATGGATAGGAGAAGATGTGTTTATTACCAGTGGGGTGTCAATAGGAGATGGTTGTTGTATAGGAGCCAAAAGTATAGTTACTAGAGATTTACCAGCTTATTCTATTTGTGTAGGTTCCCCTTGTAAAGCCGTTAAGAAAAGATATAATGAAGATATAATTAATTTTTTATTAAAAATAAAATGGTGGGATTGGAGTGATAATAAAATTAAAGAAAATATGAAATTCTTTTATACAAATTTAAATGATATACATGACATAAGTAAAATAATTATCCAATAAAATAAAATAAGTATAAATATAATATTATATTATATTATATTTGTAAAAATATGAAAATTTGTATATTATATAATGTCCCTAATACTACTATAAAATATTCTAGATGGCATGATGGATTTACAAAAGCTATATCTATTTTACAAAATACTTTTAATATTGATATGATAAACACATTTGATAATCCAAAAATAAATTTCAGTCAATATACATTAGTATTTTTTAAAGAAAGTTTTAACGGTAACATTTATTTGAAATATAAATCTCAACTGGTCAAAAATAATATATTGGGGTTGTTCATTTCATCTAGTAACATTATACCAGATAATACCGCATTAAATATTTATGATATTTTATTTTATGAAACTAAATGGTATTATAATTATGCTAGACTTAATAGACATCCAAACGCATATCATGCATTTGGTATAGATAATGCAGTAATGAAACCAAATATACAAGAAAAAATATACGATGTTATATTTGTAGGTAACATAATTAATTATAAAAGACCTTTAAATATATTAGATCTACCAGGGAAAAAAATATGTTTAGGTTTTAAAAGTGATAAATCAATAATAAAAAATTTATTAGAAAATGATGTTGAAATTGTTGAGTTTGTTGAATATGATAGATTATCAGATTATTACAATAAAAGTAAATTATGTTATATACCATGTTCAATACATGGTGGTGGAGAAAGAGCTATTTTAGAAGCAAGAAGTTGTGGGATACCGGTTAAAATAGAAAATGATAACCCAAAATTGAAAGAACTATGTGAATCAGAAATATATACAGCTGAATATTACGCAGAGCAAGTAAAGAATGGTATTTTAAAAATCATATATCAAAATCAAAAGGATTTTCGTAAAAGAATTGAATTTTGGAAAAAATACCCTTTATGTGGAAATATTATGATTTCTATTCAAAATTTTAATTTTGAAATGTATTGTAACAATGATGATACTGTGATCAAAGAATTATATTGGTCAAATTTTAATGGTTGGGAAAGACAAGAAATAAATATGATAATTGAATTATGCAATAAAAAGAAATACGATTATTTTTTTGATATAGGAAGTTATTCTGGTTTTTACACATTATTATTAGCTTCTATTTTCCCTGATATAAATGTATATAGTTTTGAAATAATAGATCAAATATTTGAAAGGTTAAATTGTAACATAAAAATCAATAATTTTAAAAACATAACAACTACAAATAAGGGTGTCTCAAATAAGAACGGTATTTTATCTATTTCAAAAGGTTCATTTGAACATGGTTTATCAAGTGTTTCGTATTTAACAAATGATCCGAAAAATAAAAACTCTGCTAACTTAGATGTAGTATCTATTGATTCATTTTTGGAAAATAAATTAAAAAATAAAAACGTTCTAATTAAGATTGATACTGAAGGAACCGAAGAACACGTAATTCAAGGTATGAAATATTTAATGGATAATAATAAAGTTGATATATTTGTTGAAGTAAATGATGGAAACACGATAAAATTTAAAAATGTATTTAAGGATTATGATGAAGTAAAATTTGGTCGAAATTATTTTTTTATAAAGAAAGTATAACTATAATATTTTTTGGTAACAGTAAAATGATAATAAAAAATACAATGTTTTGTTATATCTTAGTTATAGAATAAGTGATGAAAAAAGTAGAACAGTTAAATAATATTATATATGAAAATGTACTTGAAAATATAAATATAATATATATAATATTTATGAAAAAAATAAATCTAATTTACTTTAAAGATAGCTCGGCGAACGGGAACTTTGGTGATGAATTATCGAGGTTTATAACTACAGAATTAATTAATAAAGATAAATATGAGTTAGTATTGAATCAAAATAACATACCATTAAATATTGTATGTATTGGTTCCTATATACATATGGCTAAGAATGATTCATTCATTTTTGGTTCAGGTGTTCGTACATCAAACAATATAGAGGGAGGGCACAACTATAAAAACTTGAATATTTGTTCGGTTAGGGGTCCATTAACAAGGGATTTCTTGATGAGTGTTAAAAATATATCTGTACCTGAAATATATGGAGATCCTGCATTATTACTTCCACACTTTTATAAACCAGTTATAAATCACGAGTTAAAAGATAAAATTGGAATTGTTCCACATAAATCAAATTATAGTAACTATATAAATAATATAGATACAACAAAATTTTATTTAATAAACCCTACAGATAAATGGCAAAATGTTATCAATTATATATGTTCTTGTAAAGCTATTATTAGTTCATCATTACACGGATTAGTATGTTCAGATGCTTATAATATACCAAATGTATGGTTAGATGAATTCAAATTACAAGAGGGTGACTTTAAATTTAAAGATTATTTTGCTTCGCAGGGAAGGGAATATGTAAAAATTAAAAATTTAAATGAATATGATAGTTTGTCATTATATAAAACAGGGAATACGATAGATTTGGATAAATTATTAAAATCATTTCCTTTTAATTAATCAGCGTTAATCTACGTTCAATAAAAAAGCACCTATAGTAAGGCACTTCAACTAATTTTTAAGATTTTTAAAAACAATTTTGTAATAGTAACGAATATTATTATAAAACATACATGGGTCTCTCCCGAAGACCACGAAGGCCATTTATACATGATTCATAATCGTCAATAAACATGACACCAAACCCTTCTTCCTTGAAACATTTCATTGTACGTTGGATTTCTCCAAATGTCCAATCATTACGGAAGATTACTTGAAATAAGCACATTTTAGGCCATAAAACAAGATCGTGTGTGTGGTCGAAGTATCCACTGGCTTCATAAAACGGCCATCTGAATTTAGGAAAACGTCTGGATACTTCTTTGTATCGATTCAATAATTCATTGTACGGTAACTCAGTAAGTGTGTCTGGGTCTCCTAATTTGTAATTTTTGTAAAACCCATTACTTGGTAGTAATTCCAATGGTACAGGAAATGAACGATGATACAATTGAAGTTTTCTTATACTGTTGTCATTTTCAAATGCAATTCCATCGGTATTCGAAACCGGAAAATGATATGGGTAATATATAGTTTCTTCGGTTAATCGAGATTGGATCTTTCTGGTTAATAATTCGATTGATTCACCTGTTTTATCAGATGGACACTGTACTATAAAACTAGGTAAATCGTAACTTTTACGTAATTTATTGATGAACTGAATCTCATTGCGAAATAGAGCTTTCGAAAACATGTCATTGTATGTAGAATCATAATTGTAAATATGATCTTGAATTTCTTTTGGTAATCCGTCGTAAAACAAATTATACACAGCAGCCATTTTTCTTATTTTTGTTGGTACTTGGCGATTGTACTATATATAGAAATAAATATATTATTTTTATACTGTATCTTGTTCAGGTTCAGGTAAATCGTCCGGAATAACTTGACCTACTATTAAACCACTTCTAATAGCCGCTTTGTATAATTCAAATACAATATAAGCGAATATCAATAATAAACCAGTAACAATAACAAACGATCGAAGAAGGTAATAATGTTCCGAAGACATATACTTTAGTGCTTTAATGCTTAATGCTTTTCGTCTGTTAATTACATAACAGTTCTATTTAATCTAACAAATGGATGAAACATTTAATTTTCAATTTTAGAAGCTCGAATTGCATTCTTTTTATGAATCAATTCATAATCAGTTACTTCATTTAATTCTTTATTAGAATTATGAAAAAAATCCATAGTATATTTTTGACGTTTTCCACTTTCACCTCCACCACGAACACATTTAATTTTTTTATAATATTCTTCGGACATAAGCATATAATGATTTAGATGTAAATTCAATGTTTTATTGTTAGAAAATGAAAAATGAAAGTCATCGTACAAATCACCGTTAGAATTATACAAAGTATTATTTTTTTTTAATGTTACAAGATGCCCACATGTTCGTATTTCTTCGAGATGTTTTGTCTTGAGTATAGTTTTACCAAACCCTAAATTTTTTTTGTCGCTAAATATATCACCACATTTATTAAAAGAAAAAATAACATTATTAGGTTGATCTACATGATCATTAGAACCAAAACATTTCCATGGTATCCAAATTTTATCAACATTAGGCGGTAATTTATTTAAAGCATCTTGAATTTTCATACAATCATTTCGTGCATATACATATTCATCAATATCACATATAATTAACCATTCTGTTTCATTCTTTACTTTATCGAAATAATGTTTATTATACAATTTTGTTTGGGTTTCAGATGGCAATCGAGTAGAATCTTTGATTAATGTATAATATTTTTCATATTTTTTTATTTTTTCTTCATAGTTATCACTAGATCCATTGTCAATCAAATAAAAATGTTCAACACCTTCTTCTAAATAGTGTTCAATCCATTCTTCAATAATCATACTTTCATTTTTAAACATAGATAAAACAGATAATTGAAACATGATTTAAATTTTAATGTATATTACTTATAATTAATATTATATATAACTTATTAAATATATGAATTGATCGCATTCCAAAACTTTTAATTTAGAAGATTCCGACAAAAAGGAACGTATAAAGATAAGATGCATCAGGAGGGGGCTTCGCCCCCTGATATTTCGTCGAACGAAGTGAGACGAAGTGAGACGAAACTATCCAAAATATTTTATTAAACTATATTAAAGACTACTTTACTAATTATAATAACTAATAAAAATAAGTATGTCATCGGTTATGAAAACACAATGTTCGCCCAGTTCTATACAATCATTTCACAGTGAAGGTGACCGTTTGTACGATTCCAATAATACCACACAAACTATAACTCCAAATAAAATATCTTATTTTATTCATCCTACTACAAATAAAAGATGTGACGTTGTTGGTATTCCAATTAAGAAAAAATGTGCATGTGGTAAGCACGAAACTGTACAATATACATTGTCTAATAATCAAAAAACTTATTATTGTGAAACCTTACAGCATTGGGTTTTCTCTTCCATAAATGTAGATCCATCTACTATTTTGTTTCATTAACTATAAAGTATATAGAAATTAGATGTTCTAAAATTGAAAAAATGGAGATCATATACTTTAGTCATTAATTACACTCTTGTATAAGAGCTTCAACTAAATATTAATTTTGCTAAAGTAAATCGAAATCCAAAACCCACAACCACAACCCACAACCCACAACCCAAAAAATGGAATATATAAACCTAAGAAGAGAATCCAGATATTTTTACCCAGATGAACTACTCGATCTAGATAACGAGCATCATTCTATTGAAAATATTACAGTTTTATGTATAGATAAAAATAATGTAGATGTAGATGGAATGAGTGAATGTCCAGTTTGCTATGAAGAAGTACATGAAAATGAAATGGTTTCTACTGGATGTAATCATAAATATTGTTCTACTTGTATTGAAAAATGCATTGAAACTTCCTACAATCAATATTCTTCGTTGTCTTGTCCATTGTGTAGATCTTTGTGTTCGCTAATTGAAACATATAACGAAAAAACATTTACTGACTTATCCAATGTCGTCAATGATATCCAGCTCGAAATGAATGATGTAAAAGAAAAGGTATCCAGACGTATGGCTTCTCAAATGATCAGATCATCTATGGAAAATTTGGCTCGAGAAAATCTAGAAGAATTAAATCAAAATCCATCTCAAGAATACACTGTTAATGATAATATTCCAGAATCACTTAGAGGATTGGTGACACGTGTTATTACATTTCCTCGTCCAGCTCGAGTCCTAGATCCACCTACATTTGGAGGAAGCAGAAATAGTCGAGTCCTAGATCCACCTACATTTGGAGGAACTAGAAATAGTACGGATGAACTTAGTAACTACGATTATAATAGTGACAACGATTATGATAGTGAAGACCAAAGGGATGGCGATATTGCTTCGCTTCATTACTATGTTAATGATAGTGAAGAAGACAATTATGGTTGGTAATTTGTATAATAATAATTTGTATAATAATAATTTTTAACAATTAAATATGAAACAAGAAGATCCACTTCTTTTTTTTATGATGGAATTTGCGGATACTCTCCCAAAACATAGTTTTTTCCACAATATAGTACTAAAAATTGTGTATAGGCTACAAATGCATGAAACATCATGTGTGCATATACCCATTTAGGACTATCTACTTTATACAAATTGATTGAATACTTGTACGATTGTAGCATAAAATAGGTACTTGGTACAGATAAAAAAAATAAACTCGGTTTGGATAAGAAAAATGCAGACCCAGTAATAAAGTAAATTATAAAGGATAATTTTGAAAAATATAAATCCAAAGATCGAGCAAGTGACTTGTGTTGATAATCGCGCCAATGATTCCATGATATTAGTGTCGTAAAAATAGAAACAATACCGTGATAAATTAATGGCGGATCCATAAAGGCATACAATGTTGGAATCAAAAATAAAGTGGTCGATGATAACAAATGATAATTAGGATTACTTTTTTGTACAGGTTTATTGGGCGACGGATTAGGGTCTTTTTTCATAAGTTCGGCTAAAATTTTGTCATCATCGAATAAAATATTGGCTTGTGGTAAATGATAAATAATTTCACCGTTAGAAGTTTTTGCATGAATGGTTGAATCACTAGAAGACATTTAGATTGGTTATATAAATTTGAATTTTTGTATTTATATAAATTGTAAAAACTATTAAACACATTTATTCTTGTTTAAGTAACAAAACAACAGACAACAATTATGATATTTGCATTTACTTCTACAACCGCGATCTGTATATATTTTTTCTTGTACAACTTGCCTTGTACAGTCGGTTACAAAATAATGACTAAAAAACAATGGAATACAATACAAAATTATTATTTAGACAAACAAATAAAACAAATACCTTCCATGATGGAGAAAATCGGCTTAATACTCTACTGGAGACATCAACCTTTGTTGAAATCCACTGTACATGAATTTAGACGTTTTCATAAATTTAAATGCAATCATATTCCTACAGAAGATTTAGAACAATATGCATCAATTGGGTTAATGCATGCAATCCGGAATTACAATGGAAGATCTTTGTTTCATCCCTATGCTAAAATATATATTACAGGTGCATTGTACAAAGGTTTAACAAAACAGTACCCAATTAGTAAAAGAAGTGCTAAAGAAAGACGAAAACGACAACTTCCTAAACCATATGATTTTGAAACATGTAAAATCGATGATGCAAATATTGAATCCACAAATTGGTATTTAGGAAAAATGGATTATTTAGTACATTTGCAAAATCAATGTCCTCATTTATATCGGGATATGTGGATACGGATTTACAATTTATCACCTACCATGCGTCGAATCATTGAAATGAAATATGATTACGAGTTTAATGTAGTGCGTTCTAATGAAGAAATAAGTGAATATTTTGGATGCTCCGAAGAAACAATTCGGAAAAATGTTATTTTAGCTATTGAAAATATAACTGAAAATAGTATAGAAAAGCCTAGTTTTAAAAAATCACAATGAGTGAAAAGGAAAAACCCATTGCAAAAGAAAAATCGCAAGAAAACTTTATCGATGATGACCGATTTTCGGAAATGGTGGATTTAGAGAAAGGCAAAGAAGAAACCACCTCATTAATATCGAATCCTATAGAATCGTCTAAAAAGAAAGGATCGTTGAAAAATCCCAGCGATAAACACAGAAAACCTGTAGTAGATGGGGATTCGGTTGGTACGGATGTATCTCTAACCGAACTGTACGGGGAAGAAAAGACACACGAACATTTCGTTGATAAATTATCAATGGAACTCAATCATATTAAATCAAAGTATAAAGAACGAGAAGTAACAGAGGAATTTAAACGCATGTCTATAGGATCAGTGGGTGGTTATTCTTACAATAGTAATAGTCCATTGACTATGTCCGGGTGTTCTTCTCGAAATATGTCGGACAATGATTCCGATTTTGATAACAATACATTGGACTCCAAGCGTACTTATTTTAAGAAAATCACATACAAAGATGTCGAAGACTCATTGAACAAACATTATACGAGAGAAGTCCAAATGTCGAGTGAATTAGACATTTTACTGACCTATTTAAAGGGACAAAGGCACATATTTAACCAAGCCAATCGTATTACTCTACAGAAATTTAATATGCTTATGTTTCCGGCTATATTTATTACTGGTTCCATGACGGTAGTTGCCCCATTTTTGGATACAGTAGGATGGAGCAATTGGATTTTATCCATTTTAAACGCGATATTGACAGTGATGATCACTATTAATAATTTTATGAAATGGCAAGCTGTTGCTGCAATATATTTGACTATTTCGAACCAGTACGACAAATTGGCGATATCAGTAGAAATGTCTCGAAATGAATTCACATTTGGCGAGGAAAAAAAGAAAAGTGCCTTGATTTTAGAGAAAATGAGAGATACGGAGAAACGTATCATGGAAATTCAGAGCATTTATAATGATGTTATTATACCGTACGAAGTCCAATTGATGAATCCTATTATTTCACATATTAATATTTTTTCTTTTATTAAAAAGATTGAACATCATAAAAAAGAGTTGATTATGAAGTACAAAGACGTGAAAAATGAAATACGGTATATCATGTTCCAATGGGAACGCCATAATTCCAATGAAAGTCTTCCTAGCAAAAAACCTGGAGATTTAGAGAGAATGAATCGTCTTTTGGAGAAAAAGGAAGAAGTTAAGAAGCAAATGATCCAGAATAATAGTAATAATGTCTATGCTTACATTGATAATTTATTTATACGCGAAATAAGACATTCGGAAAAATATTATACCTATCATAGTGCGGGAATGTATTTCATATTCAGACCAGAAGCATTGGAACGTTTCGAATACGGAAATTCAGTTGTAGATGATTATTTGAATTTTATTTTCGTAAAATAAATAATACTACTGACATTATATAGATTTGTATGAATTTCGGAATATTTAGTAAAGCAGATAAAGAGGATTATTATTTTTTGAGAGAAAACAAGAGTGAGCAATCGCCCCATATTGGTAAAATAACGCAGACTTATCCTACTGATATTTACGCTGATGATACTTTTAAAGGAAAACTCCCTTTTAAAATCCAATTGTATTTAGGAAGTTTATCGGTCATTGGATTATACGCTATTTTCCGATTATTACGTGATAAGGGAAAACAGTACTTATAAATAAGAACCTATAGTTGCAAATAATGATTATTCGAAACTATTATTAGATCTGTAGTTTATTTTTTCTTACCAGTTCTTGATTTGGACTTTCGTTTGGTACCTTTTTTACCGCCTGTTACAGGTTTTTGCTTTTTAGGTCTTCTTTTTTTTGTTCTTGATTTGGATTTGGATTTTGACGCACTACCAAGTTTATCAAATCCTCCTAAAATTTTTAATGGTCCTGACATTATAATAATACGTATTGATGTATATTATTATAATGGATATTATTTATAAATCATCTTGTATGTATTTATAGTTTCCATTTTTTGTATATTTCTAAAGCAGCAAGACCACCGAACACTTGTGCTATGATGTAAGGGATCAAGTCGTTTGTACCAAGTTTTCCATTGGATACCATTGCAATTGTAGTAGCCGGGTTAATGTAAGCACCTGAAATCTTTTGTAGTAAAAAGATTACCAAGGTAAGTGTTAAACCAATCGCCAATGGATTATTGGTAGCTAGTATGACATACACGAAAAATAATGTACCTAAAAATTCTGCTAAATATTTTTGCATCGTATAATATAATATAAAGTAGATAATAAAAAATGGTTGTAAATTGTTGTGTAAAAACGAAAACAAATGCAAAAACTTGTATTCGTAAAAAAGATGGACGCATATTTTCATTACCACGAAAGTTCTCTCGAAAACAATGTATGAAGAAAATAAAAGGTTTTACAATGAGAAGTTCATGTGCTCCTTACCGTGATTGTAAGAAAACGCGTAAAAATCGGAAACGGCAACGTAAAACGAAAAAACCCTTAAAATAAGGCAATTCTACCGGTCTTTTTTGCAGGTACAATGGATCCCCCATTTCGTACTCTAGATAAAGCTTGTCTCGATTCAGTATTGGAACTTTTTCCTTGAAAAGAAATGGGAACTTCTTGGTGATTCTTCGAACCTTGCGCTAAATACTTCTTTCGATCGATAATAGAAGATGCATCTCGATTTTTCTCTCCATAAAACTTTTTGTACTGTAAATCATTTTGAGTTTGTTGATTCAATGTATTGATCGTGTTGGAATACAAAACACGACTCATTGAAAAAGAATTTTCGTTTATGCTGTTGATTGACTTATTGGGCATTGCACTTCGTGTATTAAGAACGTCATTATTTATATTTGTTTGTACTGGTCTTTGTGGGAGACTCATTAATATAATTAGTATTAGTAAATCTTTTATACTAAACCGAGAGAAAAATGTATTGTAATAGTTGTACAATATATTTTTAATGGATTCCAATTGCTCTTGATTTCAAGCTTTTTCTTTGTGATTTGAATGCTTTTGATTTTTTTCTTGAAAATTTATTAGGAATAGATTGACTACGTTTTAGTTTATTTGAATACATATTGGGAATAGATTGACTACGTTTTAGTTTATTTGAATACATTATTTTCATTTTTTTCCTATTTTTTCGAGTTCTATTTGTATTATAGACATCTTCATAGTCATAGTCATAGTAATTGTCGTCGTTAGATACAGAATCGTTTTGTGTTGTACTGCTACTGCGCCCACGTTTTCTTGTATTTTTACTACTTTTTTTTCTTTTAACCTTTATTTGACTAGTCGTAGGATTCAATTGATGATCCATGTTTTCAAATTGTATATCATTTTGTAAATTGAAATTTCTGGTACTACTTTTAGTTTTAATTTTAGTTTTAGTTTTATTTATATTACTATTTTGTGAATTGAAATAAGCATCGGTTTCATTTTCGATATTATTTATTTTTGTAACAAAATTAACATGAGATGAATGGATATTTTCTATTTTAATAGATTTAAGAATTACAGTAGATATATCTTCAAAATAGTTATCATTTTCATCAGTATTGGTTTGTTCATATATGTCTCTATAGTGAAAATAATGTAAAAGATCGAATAATTCCGCTATCATATCAGTATCTTCTCCATTTTCTAATATAAATTTAATATCATCTTCAATTGTACTTTTTATATCTACTTTATCGTTTCCACCACCGGAAACCTTTCTATTAGTCAAGTCTTTGTATTGATTAAAATACCCAACGATGTACTTTTGTACCTTTGTAAAACAATTTTTAATAGGAACAGTAGATGGTATTTTGATTTTGTACAGTCTCGCAACATACAAGGCGTTTTTGTCTAAACTCATTCGAACCGATTCTAAACCTGGTGTAGATAATTTCAATTTATCGACTAATTCATCATTTTCCAATTTATCAATCAACGTGGATTTCATAGTTGGGTCTTCGTTTAATTTCATATCTTCAATGAATTTTTTTGCATCGTTAAATACAGCAGTACAATAATTTAATCCATTGTACAAATTTTTCAAATCTTGTGTATTTTGGTTTCCTGTACTTAGTTTTATTAAATCGTTGTATTTTTGATTGGTTGCATTTAATAAATAGTAAAATTGTATAATATTTTGCAATGTATAACAAGCAGTATAGTACATTTCAGACACTTTTGTAGATGAAATATTCCCACCATCAAGTTCTTTGTTTGTAAATTCTTTGACAATACGACCATTACCAACTGGTGTAAATTCTTCAAATATCTTCGCATAATTAGTAACCGCTTTTTGTAGAAAATTATTGTAAGAATCACTTAGCTCTTTCAGTTTTCCAGCTTGAATTTCCGTTTTCTTTTTTTCAATGTTAATTATCAATGACTTGTTAGCCTTTTCTTGTTCTTGTTCAATTTGTTTCCTTGCTTCTTTAGGAAGGGGTTTTAAATAAATACATACTTCATAATTACTCGGAGTGCGTGGTATTTTTTTACCAAATTTACTTGCTTGAAATGAATTGCAGGATTTCGTATGTTTAATGTAGTCATTCAAAAATGTATCAATAGACACTACAAATGTACCGTTAATGTTATTTAACTCATTTCTATTTTTATGTTCATATCCTATTGCATCAAACAAGTACATTTGATCTCCAATCGTTTTGGATGCAATGGCGATTACTTCTTTTTCATCCATATTTAATGTCCTTTTTTCGTACAGTTCTTGAATACAATTCACAATAGGATTAAAATAATTATCTTGCATATTTTTTGTACTTTCATTTGCTCCTGTTTTTTTTAAAGCTTTTAATATTTTAGCACCCATAGTTTTCATTTTTTTATTTTTATATATGTATATTTGTATGACAACGTCCAAAACAGAAGGAGTTTTAATTTTGCTATTCATATCAAATGTACTACTTTCATTATTACTATCACTTCGAGAGAATGTAATAGAAATTTTTTCAGACTTTTCAGCTTTTGTGATATTTATGTAAATTGGTTTATTATTTAAATAACAAAATACTAATTTGAAGTTAATAGACTTAGAGTTTTTTAGTATATCTTTAGATTCGGTTGCTGGGTCCATTATTTCTGTTGTATAGCATTTAAAATTACTATTTGCCGCCACATTGAATATTTTTTTCACTTTGTCTGTACTAAACGGAAATGCATCTTTGGAGACAAATGTTGGTCCGTCGTTAGTAACACCCATTAGTTTTTGTAAAGCATTGATTCCTTTTGGATTTTCATAAAAGTCAGCTTTTTTTCCTTGTAAATAAATCAACACATCTCTTTCTACTGGTAATAAATTGTAAAACTCGTTTAGGCTTGAATCTTCATAAATGTCGGTTATTTTTACTGGACCAATAATATTAGGCATTTTTACAGTATAATCCAAATTTGTCTCATTTTTACTAGTGGTTAATTTCCAATCTTGATTGGATTCTACATTTGTTTTGAAATCAACAATGGGATGCAATGAATTGGCTCCTGTACTAATAGACTTTTCTAATTTTAGATTTTTATTACCAATTCTACTTTCTTTATTTACCATGATATCAGTATTATTAAAATAATGGGAATAAATATTTTTTACATTATAATAATCTTCAAAATCGTGTTTGGTATCCAATGCACGAATCACTGGTATAAAATCGTTACTTTTGCTAAAAATAACGCCATTCTCATCTACTATAATCTTATTGTCATCACTACTAATAGAAGGCATAATATATGAAGAATAGTATGATTGTCTAAATATAAAGAATGTACTACTACACAAGTATATAATTCTACTATATATTAATATAACATGAAAAAAATATGTGCAACATGCTATACTATTGATTATGAACACCCTGTATTAGCTTCTGTACATAAACGCCCCCTTTGGTTACAAGAACAGGATTTTGTACAGGAATTTGTATCGAAAACAACGGATTTTCGCATTCGTAAAGCCCCGAATTATAACCAGAAAATTACACTTACTTTAGGAAAACAACATGCAGGACAAAAAATATTATATTGGGCGGCTAATCCAAAATCAACACCGGAAAGCAATTTAAAAATACAGGATGCAAGAGAAGCATATGGTGATTTTACCAATCATGGTGTTGCAAGCATTAACGGCGATGGAATAGCCATTGTTTATCTACAGTGTCCTCAGCCTTACAAAACCACTATGAACCGTAAAACAAAAGCCGAACCCTTTTATCGACATTTGCATTTTGTTTATAGTGATTCTCAAAAGAAAGCATGGAAGTTCAAACTTTATACACAAGTGATGATCTGCGAACTAACAAAAAAACAAACCGCTGATAGATGGTCATCTGGGTACAGTGTCGTATTAAATACATTGCCGGCAGAATATTATGCTAAAGAGCATATACCCAATAGTTACAATTTACATTATGAAACAATCAAACGTATGTCGGTGAAACAATTAGAACAATGGATGAATGATGTAATCGAGAGAAATTATCCTAAATTATGGAAACAAGTGAAAAAAGGAGCAATTGGTTTAGCCGAAGTACCAATTGTATCGTATTGCGCACATTCCAAATGCAATGCGTCGCATTTAGCCACTTATGAATTGATGAAAAAGGGATTCGTTAATGTGGAAATCTACCCAGGTGGAATGAAAGAATGGGAAAAACATTAGACTGATCCTTACGTGTAACCGATTGGTCGGGCTAAAGCCCGACCTTTCACCGAGCATAGCGAGGTGAATTGGTTCAATCTATAGGTATGTTTTTTATTTCTATACAAAAAGCATAACGTGGAACATCCCCCCCCCCAAAAAAGCATAACGTGGAACGGAGGGGGTATGGGGGAACCTTTAGGTTCCCCCTAAATGAGTTCTATTTACTTTAGCAATTTGTCCGTTCATTTTATACACATTTTACAATGGATTTTCTAGAAGATTGTTGCCCTTTGGTCATTGATAATGGATCAGGAATGTGTAAAGCCGGATTTTCTGGCGATGATGCTCCCCGAGCGGTTTTCCCGTCAATAATTGGTTATGCAAAACACGATATCGGTATGGTCGGTGTTGAAGAAAATGGACCATATATTGGTGACGAAGCCCAGGTCAAAAGAGGTGTCTTAAGTATCCAGTACCCAATCGAACATGGTATTGTGACAAATTGGGACGACATGGAAAAAATATGGCACCACACTTTTTACAATGAGTTACGGGTAAATCCCGAAGAACATCCGGTCATGTTAACAGAAGCACCGATGAACCCAAAATCAAACCGTGAGCGTATGCTACAAATTATGTTTGAAACATTCAATGTACCATCTGTGTATGTAAGTATTCAAGCAGTCTTGTCTTTATACGCAGCAGGACGTACTACAGGTGTAGTTATGGATTCCGGTGATGGAGTTACTCATACTGTACCCATATACGACGGATATTCACTTCCTCATGCTATTTACAGATTGGATTTAGCAGGACGTGATTTAACAGAATATATGATGAAAATCTTAATGGAACGCGGTTATTCATTCACTTCTACTGCAGAACGAGAAATTGTACGTGATATGAAAGAAAATTTGTGTTATGTAGCATTAGACTTCAACAAAGAAATGGAAAAAGCGGCAGCAAGTGGAGAAGTTGAAAAACAGTATGAACTACCGGATAGAAATGTAGTAACAGTTGGACACGAACGATTCCGTTGTCCTGAGGTATTATTTAATCCTACTTTAATTGGTAAAGAAAGCAAAGGAATTGATACCTATTTGTACGATACAATCATGAAATGTGATATTGATCTACGTAAGGACTTGTTTTCCAATATTGTATTATCAGGTGGTACAACCATGTATCCTGGGTTAAGCGAGAGATTGACAAAGGAGTTAAAAACAATGTGTCCGCCAAATACGAATGTTCGTGTGGTAGCACCACCCGAGAGAAAATACAGTGTATGGATTGGAGGATCTATCTTGACTTCTCTCAATACTTTCCAAGAAAGATGGATCACACGAGAAGACTACGAAGAATGTGGTCCAAGTATTGTACATAAAAAGTGCTAAGCTTATATAACCCCATCTACCCTTTTCAAATATTCAATATTGTTTCTACTGTAGAAATAATATTTTTAAATAGCAGTTTATTTACTTTGTCCAAATAAACCGAATGACCAATAACGACGATTTCGATACAACCATTTATAAAAAAACATTCCAAGTAAAAGATAAAAAAGAAAAACGAAAACAGATATACCGAGAGAAAGTATGAAATATATACCATCTCCCAGTAACCATAATAGTGACATCATAGTGATACATAGTGATGGTAACACATTTGTAAATATAATTGGTATTATCATAAGCAACGAGTTCAAAATAACCAAACAATAAAATAATATTTTGGTAAAACCATTGAATACATATAGGTTTCTCTCTACTATATAACGATCAATGAAATCAAACATTTTGTCAATGTATTCACTTTCACTTACTGTTTTCACATTGATGGTATAAGTAGATATGGATTCAGGCAAATATAAATATTCACGATTAATTAACCCTTGAATAGAGAAAAATATGCATAAAATCCCACTGGGTATTGATTCAAATCCCCCACCCCATGGAGGTAAGGGGAGACTGGTAATAATAGTAACAAAAAGAATACCTATAATAATAGTACTTTCACCAAAATATTCGAGTAATTCTTGGATTGTGTATTCTTCTTTTATACGAGCATCTTGAATCAAATTTTTTAATTTTGGATAAAACATTGTATATAATAATGATTTATAAAATTCCGGTAATATGAATATGTAACACTACATCAGCACGTAAAGAAACGTCATAAATATTGGTCATGTTTATTTTGGATATTCCTTGATTACGCCATGTCCATGTTTGATGCATCATTAATTGTAAATCTTGAGGATAAAATATGAAACGTTTTTTTCCAAAAAATATTTCTAAATATTTTTCTTCTGCGACATAATCCCATAATTCACATAAAGTATATTCAATTCGTTGATGCAAATTATTTTCATCATCAATCCAATAATTAGTCGAAGGAAGTTTAGGAATAATCTTTACAATTAATTCTGTATCATCCGTTTTATCATATGTCAATTCATGATGCCATAAAGGGATATATAATGGTTTTGCGAGTTTCATAGACTGTTCTATGTCTGCATAAATACACTTATATACATTATCTACAATTATATCATCTAGTATTGGACGTAATATCATTGTTTCATTATCACCCAAATCGAATTCAGATTCGGTCATTTCGAAATTGTAGTCTTGATAGAATTCATCGGTAGAAACGGAATTATTGGAGGACATTTTAGAACTATTCTTATCGTAATTGGTTTCGAAATCATTATTGGATTCATTATCTTCAGTATTGCGTTTTTTTTTCAGAGAACCTTGAGAAAACCAATAAATAGCTTTTTTTTCCATAGCCTGGTGGAATTCCTGTGACAATGGGAAGATATGTTTATATCTAGTGAGAATGTTATATATTTGCTTAAACTTATCATATGGAACTGTTTCGATCATATGAATCGCTTGTTTTTCACAAATGGATACAATTTTCTCTAAAGTTACTTGTAAATACTCTTGTTTCAATTCCGGGCTTAAACTACCTGTAAAAAAACGGACAATTGCTTCGTATGTTGGTATAGACGAGTCACAGTTTTCATTTTCCATTAAATATTGGTATGCTTCGTGTATTTCCAAAAAACGTTCGTTAGCATTCGGTTCTTTATTTTTGTCAGGATGGTATCGAAGAGCTAAAATATGATATTTCTTTTTAATGGCGCATTTATTGTTTTTAGCTGTACTGGGATCTAACTCGAGTATTGTACATGCTTTTTGGTAGTTCATGGAAAAAATGGTGATAAGTATCACAAGATTATAGTCATTATAATCAAGTTGTATTGAAATGAATTTTCGAAATAATAAAATAAATGATATTTTCCAAATGATAAATGGGCCGGTAATTATTATTGTAGTACTTTAAGAAAGTGTAGCATTCAGTTAATATTTCACTACTTCGTACAGTATCAATTAATTTATTTTCCAACAAAAATTGTATTATGTACAGTAAGACTTCAGTGATTTCAATGTTATAAATGAGTAAATCATAGAGTTCATTACGAAATTCTTGTATTTTTATTTCTTTTGGGTTTATGATTTTACGAATAATACTATCAGTAATTATATTGAATACATCTGCAGGAAGCTTTTCACATGGTATTGACTTCATAATTTGTAACTCTTTCAAATTAATGATTGAATTACATTGGATCTTATCTAAAGTAGATGACAATTGATCTTTTTCGGTGGAAGTCATGATGAAATTATTGTTTTGTCCAAACACGGTTTTGTTTTGCAATTTTACAAATTCAATCAATTTATCTTTAGAAGGCCTTTTTACTGGTACTACTAAAAAGTTATCGAGAACTGAGTTTGGTATAAAACTCAAATGTTCAGTAATAATAACAAACCGTACATCTATATTGTAGAAAGGGTGACAAACATAACTATTGAAAATGTCTAAGAGTTCATTGTAAATCATATGGAAATTTTTGCATACAATAATACCGGACTTTTCTGGTTTTACTGATATAATATCGATAATTTGGAAAAAGATTTCATGCCAACTGGATTTAGCATTGCAACCAAGGGTCGCCATATCCACCTCGTAATGTATATCACTAATGCGATAACTATAATCAACTCTTTTACTTGAAGTACTACTACCACTAGTATTACCACTAGTATTACCTGTAGAAGAAGATGTGCTATTTTTTTTGGTTGATGAACTCGATGTTTTTGATGTACTATCTTTTACAGTGGTTTTGGTTTTTTTCTCTCCTTTGTCGTTTCCAAGTGAAACTTTACGATCGTATTTGAATCTAGATGGGCTATAATTGTATAATGTTCGTAAGCATTGACTGTATTTTCCTACACCAGATGGTCCATAAAAAATCATATTAGGTAGATCCTTGATCTTAGAAGGTAATTTACTTAGAGTTATATCCAATTCTGGATGTAAATTATATTTATGTACGCTCTGGACATATTCATCAAAGTTGGATTCATAATATTTCATTTTACAATGAAGAAAGGAAATATTTAAGTGTATTTACCGCAATCATGTATCTGTTGGAATTCGATTTAATATTTTATCATGATTCATTTTTGAAAATACAAAGTTCATGATTGCAATAGCAATGATTCCAAAGGGTGCAATATATACTACTGTCATTTCTAGTAGTGATTTGATTAGTGTATAAATATGAGTAAAAATCTTGTAGTTCATAGACAATGCAAGTACAAGTGATATTAACATACAAACCAGTACTACAATAAATAGTCTTATTGATTTAGGGTGATCTATCCATTTTGTGGTAGAACTTATCATAACACCGACAAATATTGCAATAAATGAGAGAATTGATGCAACGAAAGTTGGTGTTGAAATGCTTTTACCTATTTTTGCATTGTTTGAGTTCAACCAGGTAGCAATATTATTATACATATTTGCAATCAATCCATAGCTCACTTTATTTAATATAGATAATAACCCGGTTACTACAGGAGTACCAAGAACAGCCATCATAAACGCCAATACACTCATAACTAATACTTTGGTTTCTTGAACCCCAAGTTTTTTTCCACCACCAAAAAGACCAGCAAAAACACCTACGACAAGAAAACAATAAAAACCAATAGTACAATTTTTCCAAAAACTTGTTAAAGGTAATATTGACGCTCTCCAAAGGTAAAAGAACCATCCTATAAATAAACTAATAATGGTACCCCACGTAAATAATGATAAATGCTTATATTGTTCAAATCTACGATAAAATACAGGAGTAAAAACATTCGACATGTTAATAACCTTGAATCGATCCATTTTATTTTTAATTTCTTCAGGACGTTTTGGTATTCGCACAAATAAACCGAAAAATGTAACAATAAAGGTAACACAATAAGTCGCCACCATTTTTACCATGGGTTCTAATTTTATTTTACTAGAAAAATTATGAATGTATTGTTCTATATTTTGTATTATAGCATACGGTTGATCCAATAACCACTTGATTATTTTTATAAAGCCAGATTCAGCAAGCGGTAATTTTGTGAAAAAATCATCTTTATTAAAACTCGAGAACATGGTATTACTACTACTAAATGTCTCTCCTATCATGGCCCACATAATGACAATAATAGATACAAAAGTAATCAATATAACCTTGTCTTTGTATTCCTTATAATCAATAAACTTAACATCCAAATCACTAATATTATTACCTTCGCCTTCCATTTTCATCTTCATTTTACGGATTCTTTCATTGGTAGTAATCACTAAAAGAAAACTGATAAATACAAGTATGCTACTGATACCCATTGAAAATGATTTCAACGTCATCAAAAGGTTTTTACTTGGATTGTTTAGTGGATTAATATTCAACCCATTTAGAATTCTCCTAAAGTCTTCGATCCATAAAAAAGGGGAAATACTGTTTAAAATAAAAAGGAATATATATGCCGAGTATTCTGTGTTTTTATTTTCAAATAAATACTTGAAACTGATAATGTATAGAATTATACTCATAATATAATAAACAACCTTCATGATCTCTCTACTTTCAGTAGTATCCCCGATTTCTTCCCATTTGTTTATATCAAAAATTGTATCAGACCAATCTACGGTATTTTGAGCCATACATTTACTATAGACTTACATGTCATTTTTATCAACTGTTCTTATTTGTTTAATGTTTCCATTGCCCATTTTATAATTAGCTCAGGGTCATCGGTTATCACATTTAACGGACATTTACGAATATTAATAAAGGAAGGTTTTTTCATGGATTCTGTTTTGTAAAAAATATAATTACTAGCGCGATTTTTCCCTTTACGGACCGACATAGTTTCGTCTAAAATGCGTAAAACAGAGGGAGGTAATTTATTTTTACAGTCATCTAAAAATGGCGCAATTATATCTAAAGTAATGGAAGTCAGAGGAATCTTCACTTTACGTATTAATTTCTCAATATTTTCTCTTTTTTCACCCCATTGTACATATGCCCCATATGGACCTTTCTTTACAAATACATCTTCATTGTCATATTTTCCTAAAGATCCCTCTGGAAGTTCCACTAAATCATTATAGGTCATGCTACCATTTTCCAATTTTTCAAAATCCAACAATACATCTTTTTTTACAGATTTGTATGTCTTCGTATCTTTAATGCGAATAACAGCGCCATTTTTTCCAAAAATCAATTCATGAGTATCGTCCAATGAATATGCTTGTTTCATTTTTTGTTGTATGGGAGCAATGCTTTTCTTAATTGTCTTTTCGCATTCTTCGCACACTTTGTACCATTCTAAATCCATATTATTGGTCAATTCATCCAATTGATTCTCCATATGTTTTGTGTATTCATAATCGAATAATGACGGAAAATGTTGGTACAAGAAATCAATACTTTGAATACCAATCGGTTTAATACACAATTGATTTTTCGCTGATCCAAACGTTTTTTCTACGGGTTTGATTTTTAATTTATCGTCATGTTGTACTAAAGTATATTCATTGAATTGGTATTGAACACCTTCAATGTCCTCTTTATTTACATAATTACGTTGTTGTATTACATCGACTAGCATAGAATACGTAGATGGACGACCAATACCGAGTTTTTCCAACGCTTGGACTAACCCAGACTCTTGATAATGACTCTCTTGATTGGTTACACTTAAAGTACTCTCAATTTTCTCATATTGTACAGGTTTATTGTCATAACGCTTCCACATGTTCATTTTCCGGTACAGTTCAGTTAATTGATCATTGTGCTGGTTAGTGGTTGTACTTACTCGTTTCCATCCCAAAAATACCCCTTCTTCTACGGATGTATTGTACGATAAATCATGAGGAGCATCAGTGCTAAATTTGTGTTCTTTGTATTGATACACCGACATACAACTTTCTACAGTTCTTTTCCATATTACACGATAAACAGAAACAATCTTATTGTCATCGTATTGTACAGTATTGGTCTTTAAATTGGTCACACGAATGGCTTCATGTGGGTTTTGATTATCTTGAATGGATATTGTATTAAAATCGCCTAAATATTCTGTACCATATTGATCATCAATGAAATCATTCATTTGGTTTTTCAAAAATTCAATCGAATACTTTTTACTGTCCGTTCTCATGTAGGTAATATAACCGTCTTGGTACAGGGTTTGACAACAATCCATCACTTTCTTTGGACTTATTCCTAAATAAGATGATGCATGTTGTAGTAGATTCGATGTATTAAAAGGTTTAGGCGCAATACTAGTTTTTTCTACAGTTTTTTGAACATGGAAAATATGAGAAAATTCATTTGAATCTTTTAAGAATTCAACAATTGTATTTTCATTTACAAAAGGTTTAGACAAAGTGAATTGGAGAGAAGAAGGATCTGGAAAAAATACACCACGGACCTTGTATTGTACAGAAGCTTCCTTTTCATGACTCGATTTGAATTTGTCATATATTAATCGCAACGTCGGGGTTTGACATCTACCGGCTGATAAATATTTCTGACTATCGTGAGGAACAAACTTCGATAAATAAGGACTAATTTTAAAACCAATCATACGATCTAGGACTTGTCGAGCCTGTTGTGCATGTACAATATTCATACGAGTATAAGTAGGAGATTGCACAGCTTTAACAAGCGCGGGTTTTGTAATTTCATTAAATAATATACGTTTTGTAGTTTCAACATTTAGATTGCATACTTTACAGATATGCCAGGCGATTGCTTCGCCTTCCCGATCATCATCAGTACCTAAGAAAACATTATTTGGAGAGAATTGTGAAATAATGGATTTCATCCATTCTACATGGGATCTTTTTTCAGGTATGATTTCATAAGTAGGATCATAATGTTGTTTTAAAGTCCCAACTTTTACCAATTCGCGAATATGTCCTTTAGAAGCAATACATTTGTATTGAAACCCGAGAAATTTTTCGATTTTAGCACATTTAGACGGTGATTCTACAATAACAAGAAAAGGAGTATTGGAGAGATTTACATTTGTACTCGCCATCATTTTGGCCTTTTTTTTCAATAATAAGGAATTGGTCATATTATTCTACTGTAGAGTGAGTTATAATAAACCCCAAAATTATGTTTATATTCTTCACTAAAATTGATTATTTATGAGTTAATATAAAATATTTTATAACCGAATATAGTTTATAATATATTTTTACAGTTAATACGAACCGAGAGAAAAAACAATGATGTATAAATGCAAAATTGAATCGAGAGATTATAAATCGTGGAAATATACGGATGTGCAAGATGAAACGAAAATATTAAAAACAATGGAAGATTCAGATACAAGTACAGTAGCCAATCCAATTCAGTTGAAGTTATTTGATGGCGATGTATTTACTATCACTAATAACGATGAAGTCATTGACAAACAGATCTGTAAAGTAACTGAATCACCTATCCGTTCTTGTAAGAATATACCCGGAGTCTTATTATTGGAAAACAATCGTACATATGGGCGTACTGATAATAAGAAGCGGTTATATTACAAATGCAGACCGTATGATACTTGCCTACCGTACTTTTTAATTCCATATGATATGCCTATGGGTTTTCAAAAAAATTTCAAAAACAAATATATTACATTTTATTTTCAAAATTGGAATGACAAACATCCGTGTGGGATTATATCGCAGAATATCGGTGATACTTATGAATTATCAGCGTACAGCGAATACCGATTGTACTGTAAAAACATCCATGATTCGATTACACCAGCGATTGCACAAACAAAAGAATTTATGAAAAACAACCAAATTGATACTACAATGAATACAATCGTAAATAACCCAGAAAGATTTGGGCATTTTATGAATTATGAAAATCGCAAAGATATTTTTACCATAGATCCTAAGGATACAATGGAAAGAGATGATGCATTATCGATCCATATAAGAGAGAAGGGAGACATAACGGAATACATAGTAAGTGTATATATTGCGAATGTCTGGTGTTGGTTGGATATAATGGATTTGTGGGATGTGGTGGGTACTCGTTCTTCTACAATTTATTTTCCGGATATGAAGCGTCCTATGTTACCAACCATTATAGGGGAACAATTGTGTAGTTTAGACCAGGATCATGTAAGATTAGGATTTGTCATGGAATTTACGGTTGTAGAGCATCCTAAACGTGGTGTTTATATTCAGCATTTGGATGGATTAAAACCATCGTTTAATCAATGTCGTCTCAAAGTATCTCATAATTTTGATTATGAAGAAAACAAATTACTAAAATACAAACCTTATAATGACTTGAAAAAAATTACAAAAATATTAGACAATACAGTTGAAAATAGCTATGATGTGGTTGCGTACTGGATGATAGAAACGAATCATTACGTAGCAAAACATATGAAGCATGAAAAATTCGGTATATTCCGTGTGGTAAAAACTCGTGATGATGGAGATGATTGTGGTACAGTAGAGATTACAGGTAGTAAAGAGGAAAAAAAGAAGAAAAAACACAGTGATCATATTCGAATGATTATAGAACAAGGATTAAGTGGTGAATATGTTACGTTAGACACTGCAAAAAACGCAGCAAAACTAAAGCATGAAATGATAGAAAAGAAAGAATATACGCATGTGACAAGTCCAATGCGTCGAATAATAGATATGGTGAATCAACTGGGATGGGTAAAAAATCATGTGAAACCAGAAAGTATAAGAAAAAAAGCGAAAGAATATTATGAAAAGGAAGAAAAGAGAGTGAAAGAGCGAACGGAAAGAATAAAAAAAGAGAGCCAAGTGGAAAGAGAAGTAAGAATGTTAAAAGAAGTGACAAAAGAACCGGAAATGATGTCAAAAAAGTATGTCGGAGAAATAATAAGTAAAAAGGGAAAAAAACTAGTGATGTATATAAAAAAGAAGGGATGGATAATGGAAATGGAAGAAAAAGAAGAAGAAAAAGAAGAAATAGGAAGTGAAAAAGAAATAAGAGTATATGTGTTTGAAAATGAAGAAAAAATGAGTCGAAAGGTCCGTATAGGGGGGACCTAAAGGTTCCCCCTACCCCCTTAAGGGGAACCTAAAGGTTCCCCCTACCCCCCTCCGTGGGGGATTTATCCCCCAAACCCCCTTTTCCACGTGGGGGCGAGCGAAGCGAGCCTTAAGGGAGGACCTAAATAGGGGGCTATATCCCCCTACCCCCTTTTCCACGTGGGACAATGTAAATAATATTTTTTACTGGTATAATAAATAATATAAAAACATAAAGGACCTATATTAAGGACCACAATCAAGGACCACAATCAAGGATCATAAATCAAGTACCCAAAGTAAAGGATCATATATTTCTCTCCAATCATCTTTTGTAACAATATATTTTCTACAGGATTTAACAAGTAGATCAACTACAAAGTACCAAAGCAAAGGATCATAATTCAAGGATCCGAAAATCAAGGATCATAAATCAAGTACCCAAAGTAAAGGATCATATATTTCTCTCCAATCATCTTTTGTAACAATATATTTTCTACAGGATTTAACAATTAGATCATAATTCAAGTACCAAAGTAAAGGATCGAAACATAACCCATTTATTGATATGCTACTCATTTCTGGATAAAGAAGATCGAGAGAAAAACCAAAGGATTGGTCGGGCATACGCCCGACCTTTCAGCCCGCGAAGCGGGCTGTCCTAGTGTCCTAAAACCCCAGTAAAATGGTATAGTTTTCTCTCAATTAAGATCATCATGTATATTCTTATTTTTTACTGCAATCAATGGATCTATTCCATTATACTAAATCAAGTAGTATAATGGTTTGGATATTTCCCTATCATCATTTACAAAAACTAATTCTCTTAATTCATTAGAATTCAGACTCCAGAATCCAGATTTTTTACAGGATCGAAACATAACCCATTTATTGATATGCTACTCATTTCTGAATAAAGAAGATCGAGAGAAAAAACCAAAGGATTGGTCGGGCTTACGCCCGACCTTTCAGCCCGCGAAGCGGGCTGTCCTAGTGTCCTAAAATCCCTCAGTAAAACAGTTGAGAAAAGCCATCAGCTAATAAATATAAAAATAAAAGTCCAGTAAAAAGTAACAATGATAACAACACTTTTATACCACTATTTATTAGCACATGGAGTACAATATGGACTGCATACCATAGTTCATAATAAAGATTGTCCGCGCAAGTTATCAAACGAACATAGAATGCATCATAATATACCAAGTGAAATAACATGGTACGGTAGTCCAACAATAGAATCAGAATTCATAGGAATCTATTATATAGCATTTATCTTATACGTAGTCCATATATTCATCTTCTACAATAACATAATAACTCATCTACTGAGTTTTACAACCATTGGTTCTACTTTTTTAATTTTCCATGGATTATGTCATCATTTATCGAGAGAAAAACAAGAAAAAATCCCAATATTAAGGACCCTTTTTTATCATCATTACAAACATCATATATTTAAGTCCAAAAATTTGGGATTCGGTGATCTACTGTACGATTATATATTTGGAACATTAGATCTTGGACCAATAGTATTAAATGAAAAAACAAAAGAACGTATAGATGAAAAGTATTTTGTTTCCAACCATTGTAGTCCATCTTAGTATCCAAACCCCTCAGTAAAATAGTATAGTTTTCTCTCACATAAGATCATCATGTATATTCTTATTTTTTACTGCAATCAATAGATCTAATCTATTATACTCAATCAAGTAGTATAATGGTTTAGTTTCACCGCTTCCGTAGAGGAAGGCGCAGATTAATAGTTTAAAACAAAATTCCAGACTCCAGAATCCAGATTTTTTACAGGTTCGAAACATAACTCATTTATTGATATCCTACTCATTTCTGGATATATAGAAGATCGAGAGAAAAAGCCAAAGGATTGGTCGGGCTTACGCCCGACCTTTCAGCCCGCGAAGCGGGCTGTCCTAGTGTCCAATACCCCAGTAAAATAGGATAGTTTTCTCTCAATTAAGATCATCATCTATATTCTTATTTTTTACTGCAATCAATGTATCTAATCATTATACTAAATCAAGTAGTATAATGGTTTGAATATTTGAGTATGTATCCTCTAGTTTGTTGAAATAGCAAGAATCCAGAATCCAGATTTTTTACAGGTTCGAAACATAACTCATTTATTGATATCCTACTCATTTCTCAATAAAGAAGATCGAGAGAAAAACCCAAAGGATTGGTCGGGCTTACGCCCGACCTTTCAGCCCGCGAAGCGGGCTGTCCTAGTGTCCAAACACTATCGGTAACAGGATATATCAATACAAGGATAATACCAAAAACACTAATAAACACTTTTTATTCTACTATTCAATCTACTATATTATGGAATCCACTTTTCATTCCTTTCAGCATACCATGAAAATGCTCGTATTCAATCAGTTGA
>Ga0209137_1000885_pt1:0-25000 | contig 30204 bp, 19 predicted proteins | sample SaaInl5LU_22_DNA_FD_184642 | JGI IMG/M metagenome (GOLD analysis project Ga0209137, IMG submission 184642) | Marine microbial communities from expanding oxygen minimum zones in the Saanich Inlet - ESP_105LU_22_DNA (SPAdes) (version 2) | ecosystem: Environmental > Aquatic > Marine >...
TTACTGAGTGTACATATTAAAATTAAACGTCTTCTAAGTTTATTCTTTATAAATTGAGTGATTGGATGACGAGTTAGACGGCAGCAAATAATTGTTTTCTAACCATAACAATAAAAAAGTCTCTCGCTTCGGTGAGGGACTTTTTTATTTACTATGGATTTGTACAAAATAAAAAACCACCTGAAGGTGATTTTTCTATTAGATGTATTCTCGTACGTTCTGCTTTATCCTTTGCTATTTTTATCCATTAGTTGTTAGAATTGCAGAAAGAGCAAGGGAAGTGAAAAATGACTCTACTTAAAATATCTAAAGTCTTGTCCAGCCTTTATATTGAGCAGTGAATGATACATCAGTTGTATACAATCCTCAATGTCGGTATAGGCTACTGTTTCTACGGTAGTATGCATATACTTGAGCGGGAGCGAGATGAGGGCACTAGCTACACCAATATCGCTATAGGCAAAAGCATCGGTATCTGTACCTGTGCTTCTACTTGCTGCTTGGCGTTGTACTTCTATCTTATTTTTCTTGGCGGTATCAGTTATGAGTTTCAAAAGATTGTTCTGAACGGCAGGTCCAGTAGTTACCGCTGGTCCACCGCCACACTTGGTGTCGCCTTGTAGTTTTTTGTTGTACATAGGACTTTGAGTGTCGTGCGTTACGTCTGTTACTATGGCAACATTGGGTTTTAGCCTGCGGCTTATCATTTCTGCTCCACGTAATCCTATCTCTTCTTGTACAGAGTTTACCACATAAAGAGTATATGGCAAATCTACTTTGTTCTCTTTCAGCAATCGAGCGACTTCGGCTATCATAAATCCACCACCGCGGTTATCGATAGCACGAGCTACTACATACTTTTCATTCAGCTCCATCATTTCCGCATCAAAAGTTACCACGGTTCCCACATCAATACCCATTTCCAGTACTTCCTTTTTGTTAGCGGCACCAACGTCTATGGTTAGATTTTTAAGCGATGGTTGTTCTTCTTTGGCTCTATCGCGTACGTGTATAGCTGGCCAACCGAATATTCCGTCTACTTTACCATTTTCGGTATGTAAGTGAACTCGCATACTTGGTGCTATCTGGTGGTCGCTTCCGCCATTGCGTATCACATAAATATATCCATTGCTGTCTATGTAGTTTACAAACCACGCTATCTCGTCTGCATGGGCTTCTATTACTACTTTGTAATCGTGTCCTGGGTTGATTACACCTACTACACTACCATAGGTATCTACTTCGTATTCGTCTATATAGGGCTTGAGGTATTCTAACCAAACCTTTTGTCCTGGAGTTTCTGCACCCACTGGAGAGTTGGCATTCAGGTAGTCTCTAAGGAATTTTTTACTTTCTTTTCTCATTGGGGCGAAGATAATTATAAGTTTTTAGTTCTAAGTTTTGATGAATGGAAGTTGACCACGATTAACTTATGATCTATGCCCCTTTGCCAAACATGCTAAACACAGTTCCCTTCATTACTTTCTGTGCCTCCTCTTCCATAAAACCACCAACTACTTCTGGTGGTGTGCCGAAGAAAAGTTTGAACTTACTGAGATCTATGTCTTGCAAAATGGGCCATTTGGTGTGTCCGCCCATGTATGGACTGTGCAATGCAAAAACAACTCGTGTTATTTTGTACTCACGTATCATAAACGAACACATAGGGCAAGGTTCGCAACTCGTATATAATGTGCATCCGCTTAAGTCGGATGTGCCCAAAACTTGATGTGCATTGTGTAGAGCGGTTATTTCAGCGTGCTCAGATACTTTGGTGTTGGCCGCATTGGTTCCTTCTGCTACTAGCTTGCCGTCTTTGGTAATGAGGCTGCCGAAAGGAGCGTCTCCATTGTCTATGCTTATTTGAGATAGCTCAATGCACCGCTTCATAAATGGTGTGTCTGCTGATATACTCATTTGTTCTTCTTTATTGCTGGGGTATAAGTGTTCCACCTGGCTCTGCGACCACGGGTGTCAAAGTGTACGGCCCTTGTACCTGGATACAGACCTATGCCACCGCTATTGCCAATTATTTTCGTGTCAAGGATATGGAGGATAAGGTCTTTGTCTACTTTGTTGGAGCTGCCATCTCTATTGATGTCACCCACGCCTATATCAATGGCTTGTCCGTAAATATGCCTACTCTGAGACGCTCCACCTATATAGTAATTACGCCTCGGACTTCGGTATCCGCTGCGTAGTTTTATTTCTTGGGTGTCATAGTCATTGGAATCCATCCAGTCAAGTAATTCTATGAACTTAGATAGTGTCTTCTTGTCCAAACAGAGGTAATATGGTGCGTTATTCTGGATGGTATTGGCATACATCACATCTTTAGATAAAAAATCTTTGATGCGGTAATCTCTCACAATTTTACGAAACAGATCGTCTCGTGTGAGCTTAATGTACGGTTGCTCTTGTAACTTCTTTTTGTAAATAGGCTTACTGGCGTGAGTAGCATCTTGCACTTTAGTAGGAATATCGCCAAATCGTATGGTTTCTAACTCAGCGTAGATCTTGGATAGTTCTTGTTTAGTCGTTACAGGTTTGTTGATATGTGTTCGGTCGTACTGCCGTTGGTAGTAGTATTCTCGACCATATAAGTAGCCAAATACAAGGGCTACTAAGATTATGACAACAAGAACGAACCAACCTGTTTTTCTTCTCATTACGTTAGTTTCTGAGCATTTCTACGTGTGGAATATCGTCTTCCAGATACATACCGCTCACTTGCTCAAAATTAAAACGCTTGTAGAAAGATGTTAAATGCTCCTGACCTGAGATACGAATGGGTTGCTTCCCGAGCTTTTGTTCTATAAACTGAAGGGTGGTATTCATAAGGTCGTTGCCTACATTGCTGCCACGGTATGCTGCATCCACAGCGACTCTGCCGATTGATATTTCGGGGTATGAAATCCCTCGTTCTACAATACGGGTTACGGCCACTACCTTATTGTCAGCTATTCCCCATACGTGGTATGATTTTAAGTCTTTGGTGTCTACCTCTTGATATGGACAATTCTGCTCTACTACAAATATGGCTGTTCGTATAGCGAGAATGTGATGATACTCCGTTGCCGAAAGTTCATCAAAATGTTTAGTATGCCACTGTACCGAATGTTGCATTGTAGGTTTTTCAAAGGTAGGGATAAGAGTAGCGTTTGCAAATCGTATATGGTCGTGATGACTTGTGTAATGGGTATGGCGATTGCAAATCGCTGCGATGTTACTTCTGCATTGCAAATTCCGAAGAGCTAAGTTGGAGGAAACGCGAACAACTACCAATAGTATAGGAGCAACTATGACTTGTTTCCGTTGAGACGTAAAAGTTGAAGTTCATTTTCGAAACTTTACGGTATTTAGTCGCTTGTAAGTGAGTGTGTTGTGCCTTGAGTTTCTGTATTCATAAAGTTTAAACTCGGCGATTCCTTGTTGTTTTAGGTAGATGTCGCTCGGTTTATAAATGTTATGAAGAAGTACAACATTCGTGGAGATACGAACAGACACAAACGAATGCAACCAACTAAGAATATGAACGTCCATAAAAAAGCCCGATACAAAAATTGCATTGGGCTTTTTTGAAGTTATTTAAAGACTAGGCTTTTTTGAATAGTTTGGAAAGTGACGAAGTCACCTTGTCGCTTATGAAATACATCACAGGTACGATAACCAAGGTAAGGAATGTAGCGAATATCAATCCGTAGATTACAGCCCAAGCCATTGGCCCCCAGAAACTTGCGTTTTGACCTCCCATATACAATTCAGCGTTTCCTTCTCTAAGTAGTCTAGCAAAGTTGACATTGAAACCAATAGCCAATGGCAATAAACCAAGTACTGTAGTGATTGCGGTAAGCAATACAGGTCTTAGTCTTGTCTTGCCCGATTCAACAATGCTTTCTACTATGTCAGTTAGTTCTAGCTTGGCATCTTTTTCAAGCCCAAGTTCTGATCGCTTACGAGTACGAAGTAAATTGGTATAGTCTATCAGTACAATGGCGTTATTCACCACAATACCTGCGAGCGATATGATACCAATACCGGTCATCATAATAGAGAATGTAGTACCTGTAAGCGAGAACCCTAAGAACACACCGATAGTACTAAAAACCACCGATAGCATAATGATAAAAGGCCCAGCCACAGAGTTAAATTGTGTAACGATGATAAGGAATATGAGGAACATAGCAAGCATCATAGCCCCTCCTAAGAAGGCCATAGATTCATCTTGCTCTTGCTGCTCTCCTGTAAATTTGAACTCATATCCCGGTTTCATCTCGTGATCGGCTAGCATAGCCTTGTATTTACCTACCAGAGCATTGGCATTAGCACCTTCTTCTATTTCGGAGTAGATGGTGATCACACGATTTAAGTCTTTACGTTTCACAGAACCATAAGTCGAATTGTACTTCACATTGGCAACAGCACTGATAGGCACTTGACTTATTTTACCAGTAGCCATATTTCTGAATGTGATACGCGTGTTCAGTAGGTTATTGAGATTGTATCTGTAATCCTCCTGAAAACGTAGCTGAATCTCGTAATCGTCCTCTCCTTCTTTGTATTTAGATATTTCTTTTCCGAGGAGTGCAGTACGTATGGTGCTAGCTATCTGAAAGGTACTTAGCCCAAAGCGACGAGCCGACTCTTGGTTTATGTCGATTTCTAGTACTGGTTTCCCAAGTTCAAGATCCGTTTTTAGCTGATCTACACCTTTTAGGTTTTCAGCTTCCATCTTAACCTTTATTTTCTCTACCTCTGCTATAAGCGTAAGGTAGTCCTCGCCTTTTACCTCCAGATTAATGGGTTTACCCGCTGGCGGTCCCATGTTATCTTTGGCAAAGGTGAGCTGTGCCTCCGGGAAATCTGCACACGCAGCTTTGATGTTTTTCATAATCTCACTGGTGCTCGTTTCCGATAAGAATACACGTTTTTCATACTCTAAGAATGAAACCGTAATACGAGCCTTATGTGGAGAAGAGCCACTCTGCGGTCCTTCATTAGGGTCTGAAGTTTTCTCACCTACTTGAGCCAATACTGCTTCTACAATTGCACTGTCATTGGCAATAGCTGGAAGTATTCTAGCTTCGAGCTTTTTAGTAATTTCATTGGTGCGTTCTATATCTGTGCCTAGCGGTGTTTCTATGTATACATTCACATAATTAGGCTCACTATCGGGGAAGAACACCACCGGTGGTGGATTTACTGCGAATAGTACCATCGTAAAAATGAAGAAAACGATAATTCCGATAAGGAACAATACCGGTTTCCATCCAACAAGAGCGAATCGCAAGAAACGGGCATATACATTCTCTATTTTAGGCATAGAGTTAGCCATAAAGTAATTTCCGCCAGGAGTAAGAACATAACGATTTACGATAGAAATAATAATTGCAGCTATAAACAGTCCTCCCAAGATGCCTTTACCGCCCAAATAAAATAAAACGGCTACGACTAACATTATCAAATTACGAACCCAAAACTTACTGTTCTTTGATTTCTCGGAGTTCCCAAGTTTCATCCAATCTGCTGTAAGCACCGGATTCACTACCAATGCTACGAACAATGAAGAAGATAACACGATGATGAGTGTAATAGGTAAGTACTTGAAGAATTCACCCATCAAACTTGGCCAAAACATAAGCGGCACAAAGGCCGCCACAGTAGTAGCGGTAGATGCGATAATAGCTGTTGCTACCTCTCCCGTACCTTCTATAGACGAACGGTCCTTGGTTCTGCCTCTCTCAGAATACTGTCGGTATACATTTTCTACAATTACAATACCATTGTCTACCAACATACCAAGTGCGAGAATAAGCGAGAAGAGTACCATCATATTGAGCGTAGTGCCACTGTAGTTGAGTATAGCTATACCCATAAGCATACTTAGCGGTATGGCAATACCCACAAAAAGTGAGTTACGCACTCCCAAGAAGAATACCAAAACACCTACTACCAGCAGAACACCCATAATGATACTGTTCTCTAGGTTGTTTACCATGTTTTTCGTCATCTTACTTTGGTCATTAGTGATGACCACTTCCAGGTCCTTGGGTAGTGAACTTTGCTTGGCTATTTTTACGATTTCTTGAATTTTATCAGCTGCAACTATTAGGTTGCCGCCACTTTTTTTCTTGATGTCGAGTGATACCACTGGTTCTCCATTGAGTCGAGCAAAGCTGGTAGATTCCTTAGGGCCAAAATTTACGGTACCTATGTCACGCAGATAAACAATGTTTTGAAACTCGTTTTTTACAATGACATTTTCTATGTCTCCCCAATTTTTGAACTCACCAGCTATACGGATGTTTCTACGGGTGATATCGCTGCCCTCCACACTCTTGATGTCGCCACCAGACATGGTGACGTTCTCATTTCTTACAGCCTGCTCTATATCCATAAGTGATAGTTCCAAGGCTTCCATTTTGACACGGTTTATGGATATTTCCACCTCTTCTTCGGTTAGTCCACTAATATCCGCTGCACTTACCTCGCTTAGCGACTCAAACTTATCTTGCAGTAGCTCCGCAAATTCTTTTAGCTTTTCTTGGTTGTAAGGTCCAGAGACATTTACGTTCATCACTGGCATCTCGCTAAAGTCCATTTCCATAACACTAGGATCAGCAGGAAGGTCGTTTGGCAGGTTCATTTGAGCCTTGTCTATGGCATCCTTTACGTCCAATAAAGCCTCGCCGCCATCTACGGTGAACTCAAACTCGGCTACGATGATAGAAAAGTCTTGGATACTTGTAGATGTCAGTTTTTTCAAACCCGAGATGGTATTAATCTCCTTCTCTATAGGTCGAGTTACCAGGTTTTCCATATCTATAGGTGAGTTGCCAGGGTAGGCAGTATTGATATAGATGATAGGTTGTTTTATCTCAGGAAAACTTTCTTTAGGCATAGAGGTGTAGCTTTTGAAACCTACAATAAGTAGTATCCCAATGATCACGTACACACTCGTCTTATTATTCACCGCCCAGGTGGAGAGTTTAAACTCTTTTATTATTTCTTGTATTTTACTCATATTATTCGCAGATATATGATGTATGATTTAAGATTTATGACGGGAGTACAGGACCAAACAGTGGCACGTACTAAATTGTCTTAGATCTTTATATCCTCTATCAAATGGTCAATTTTACTCCTTTACTATTTTTATTTCATCGCCCACTATGACGCTATTTACTCCTTCGGTAATGAGCAAGTCGCCAGGAGCTAGTCCTGATTTTACCACGGTCTCACTTGGGAATTGCTGCTCTATTTCGATAAAGCGTTTTTCTACCGTCTTTTTGCTGCCGTTGGTTGCTATGGTGTACACAAAGTATTTTTCACCGTCGGTTCTTACCAACTTAGTAGGTACACTTATGGCGTCACTATCTTCAAAATCATACGCCGTAATCATAGAAAGCAAGTTTGGTCTTAGTTTGCTCAAATTCTTGCTAGGCTTTACGTACACTACGAATGTTCTATTGTTTACATCTATGACATTACTTACCGATGATATCTTTTCGGTCATTTTAATTCCAAGCGAAGGAAACTCCACATCTACCGTTTGACCCTTCTTTATTTTCCCAAGGTATTTTTCAGACACGTTGGCCTTTATCTTGATATCTTTCAAATTCACAACACGAGCCACTGGGCCACTGGTCATTCCGCCTACGAGTTCACCTTCATTAGCCATAAGCTCATCTACTGTGCCGCTGATAGGCGAACGCAGCGAGTATTTGCCAAGCTGTGTTCTAGCAGTAGTAATACTGTTTTGTAAGTTTTCGTATTGATTTTTGGCTTGCAGGTATTGCATTTCACTTCCGATGTTTTGCTTCCAGAGCCTCTTTTGTTTTTCATAGTTGATTTTGGCAAGACTAAGAGCACCTTCTAGTTCTGCAATCTGTGAGCTGGCAGTGCTTCCGTCGAGTGTTGCTATTACTTGTCCCTTGATTACGCGTTGTCCTTCTTTTACCAATATGCGGGTAATTTTAGCTGGAACTTCAGGCGATACCATTACATTTTGGTCAGACTCTATCAGACCTTGTACTTGAAAAGGATTTCTGAACGCTCCTTTGGTTATTTCGGTTGCCATAACGGCTATTGCGTTTGCTCTAGCACTGGTGTCTAGTTCTTTTATATCTTCTTGTACCGACGCTATGGCTGCTTTTAGATTCGTCATTTCAGATTGGAGTGAATCTAGTTCGGCACGTTTTAGCTCTAACTTGTTTTGAGTTTTACCGCCGCACGCTGCAAAAAGAGCGATGATGGATAGGGATACGATTATATTTTTCATTTGGTTATTAAAAATTGTAGGATGGTAGATGATTGGTTTCTTATGTGTGGTTTATAATGTTCCTAGGGCTTTGTTTAAGTCTATTTTCGCTACGTTCAGTTCGTAGAGTGCATTTAGGTAGTTGGTATGTGCTGTGGTGAGCTCACTTTCCGCGTTTATCATTTCAAAACTGCTTCCTACTCCTTCTTTAAATTTGATTTGAGTGGTTTTATATATACGTTCAGCCAATGTTTTGGTTTTTTCTTGCAACTCCAACGTTTTTAGTGCGTTGTCATAAGTAGTTTTTGCTCGATTTATCTGGAGACTGACGCTCTGTGCAAGCTGCTGTTTGGTGTTTTCTGTTTTTCTAATATCTATTTTGGCTTGGTCCATTTTAGCCTTTTTGTAGAAACCATCAAAAATGGGTACACTTAGGGCAATGCCGTAGCTACTATTTCCAAACCATTCTCCGCCCAAATCTCCAAACTGATTTTCGGTTGCAAAAGTGTTTGCTCCATAGGAAAAACTACCGTATAAACTGGGTAAGTATCCCATTTTATATCGCTTGAATGTCAACTCATTGAGACGTTGTTGTTGGTCGAGTAGTTTCATTTCCACTCTGTTGCCTGCATTCAGTTCCGTCGTTTTAGTGCTGTCTATCGCGGGTAACTTAGAGGTGAGAATTACGGATTTCGTAACTTCCAGCCCCATAGTGTTAAGCAATAGTTGCTTAGTAAGACCTGCCTGACTTTTTAGCTTAGCGATATTTATCTCTAGATTACTTACCGATAGAACCAATCGGTCTACATCCAGCTGCTCGGCAAATCCCTCTTCGTACAACTTTTTGGTTTCTTCTTTTAGGTTTTCTATATTGGTAAGACTCTCGCTTAGCTGAGCAATATTTTGTTCAGAAATTAGAGCCATATAGTAGGCTTTAGTCACGGCTTCTTTCACTTCTATTTCACTTGACTCTAAGCTAAGTTTGCTTATGTTCACAAATTCGGAAGCGGCCTTGAGTCCTAAAAAGAAGGTGCCATCGAATAGTAGTTGCTGAACACCTACTCCAGCAGTAGCTGTAAATGGTACGCCAAATTGCACTGGGATGGTAGACCCTGGTGCACCTCCCGCAAATTCGCCAGGAATAATAGAAGTAGGTACCAAGAAACTGTGCATGAAGTTTCCAGTGCCGTTTACTTGTGGTAATCCTTGTGCTTTCACTTCAGAAACCTGCGTATTGGCATAATCAATGTCCAATTGGGCATTTTTGAGTGTTACTTGGTTCTGTAACGCAGAGGCAATGGCTTCGTCTAGCGAGAGGGAAAGTGGTTCAGTATTTTGAGCATATATCAGTATGGTCAAAATGAGGGTGGTAAATGTAAATGTAGATCGCATTATTTTTCGTTGGTTATTTCATTAATATGTTGTTTGAGGTAGGCTCTTCCTGTTGAAGTACAAATGCCGTAGAGGTGATAGCTTACCATTTGCAGGTGTAATGTTTTAAAGTCGTAAGTATTTTGGCGGGAGGCTAATTGCTTCATCATACCGCGTATGAGTGTCCCGTACATAGAGGCTGTGGTGAATACATCCAAATCTGCTCTATACAGTTTTTCATGTTTTCCTTCTTCTATGTTTTGGCCTATGGCGTGTTGTATGAATTCTTTCTGAAACTCACTTACTCTATCCCACGCCTCGGGGTAATACTTCTGCAAATCGTACAACACGGTAAGGTTGGTGTCTCGGTGATGGTTGCTAATGTGCCTGCTGATGTCTATCATTTTTTGCACCGCGTTTTCGCCCGTTTTGTAGCATTCTTCACAAGCCTTCATCTCGTTCCTGTGGTCGGCTTCTATTACGCGTAGTACCAGTTCTTTTTTGTCGCTGTAGTGCTTATAGATGGTTTTTTTGCTCACACCTATCTCGCGGGCTATGTCATCCATACTCACACTTTTGATGCCTATTCGCATAAAGAGTGAGGCAGCACCTTGCAATATTTTATTTGCTTCTTCCAAATTAAGGTGCAAATACACGCAGGAAACTTTTAGTAAGCAAATAGTTTCCGCGGTTTTTTATCGAAGAAAACCTTCGTTCGTCTTAATCAGAGCTCAAAATTCAGAAAATAGAATGAATGGGGCAGAGATGACAGGAGTACTTCACGATTCTCGTAACCATTAGCATTTATGAATTATGCTTACACTCCCCAATCTTCTCTTACTTGCGAGATGGCCTCTTCTTTTTCGGGGTCTAGTTCAAGGATCAGCTGAAATGACTTTTCTAAATCTAACTTTTCCTCTAACATTATTTTTCCTTCTACCCAGTCCAGGATGTCTTGAGCTATTTCGGGGTATTGGATGTATACAGTTGTTAGATGCTTCTTGGCGTTTTCGAAATCGTCAAGTACCATATATGTTTGAGCAAGCACCTGTTCTGATATGATGTCTTTTCCAAGTTCATAGGTTTTGAGATTATGTTTCAAGGCCTTCTCGCCATCAAAAAAATCATAATCATATTCTCCTAGGTATATAAGTCCTAAAGAATTGTGGATACCTAAGTCATCAGGTTGTAAGGCGTTTGCTTTGAGTAATTTGGTGAGAGCAGCTTCTGTTTGGTCTTGCTGTAGGTTGGCGTCAGCCATATTGAGCAAGTAGCCATACTCACCTCTATTATAACACTCCGCAGCTTTTTTGTGGTACGCAAGTGATGAATCTGTTTCTAGCATTGCATTGAATGCCAATGCAATGTTTCTATTAATAGTAGCTCGTGTTTCTTTGTCCCTCGGGTTGTAACTTAGTGCATTTTTGAAATGAACGATACTCTCTTCTGATTCCCCGGTGAGATACAGTTGGAGTCCTTTGTCGTTTTCTTGATTTATTTTTGCAGAATTCATAATTCCTTCGCACGATGACAATAAAACGCCTAGCAGGAATAGTCCGCAAATAGCCTTGGAGATGGGTTGTTTCATTGGTCAAAAATAGAATAAACTTCATATTGCATCCCATTTTTTTGATTAACCTCAAACTATTGAAATAATCGCATCAGATTTATAGGGATATTTTACATTCGCAGCTTGCAACGGTCAGATACATTTTTAGTAGGTTTAGCAGGTGGTAGTGCCTCTGGCAAAACAACCTTCATCAAAAAACTTAGTGAGGTTTTTGGCCAAGATAAAGTCTGCGTTATAACACAAGATAATTACTACAAGGGCTTGTCCGAACAACTTAGAGATGAAAATGGGAAAGTGAACTTTGATCACCCTACAGGCATTGATTTTGGCCGGATAAAAAAAGACCTCCGTAAGTTGCTCAAAGGAGATACGGTGAAACTCGTAGAGTACACGTTTAATAATCCTGATATTTTTCCAAAGGAAATCACCTACAAACCGGCGCCTATTATTCTGTTAGAAGGACTTTTTGTGTTTGCAGACAAATCCCTTAATAAGATGTATGATTACCGATTGTACATTCACGCAGATGACGAGGTTACGCTCAAAAGGAGGCTTGCGAGAGATACTGCCGAGCGAGGTATGACTAATGATGAGGTGATGTACCAATGGGATAACCATGTGTTACCTGCCTATGATGAGTTTCTGAAACCACACAAACCAGAGGCAGATTACATAATCAATAACAATGAAAACTTTGATGAATGCTTGCAAAATGTGATTGCAAAATTCAATGAAGTAATAGGGGAGAAATAACCATTTATTCTGCTCAAAATGGCCTTAGAAATGGAGCTAAACTTTAATTGCTAAGTTTGGTAGATAAATATATTTTTGCAGCCTTTAAATTTTTCGCAAAACATCTAACAGAATATAGATATAATGAACAATAAAGGATTTATCCAATTTATTTCGGTCTTACTTATTTTGGCTAGTTTTTATCAATTGTCGTTCACATTCGTGACCAACAATGTAGAGAACAAAGCTAAAGCGGTAGCCGCTAGTTTCTCAACTGACCAAGTAGTGAAAGACTCTTTTGAACGTAGATATTTAGATAGTATGAGCCAAGAGGAAGTTTATCCAGGTTTAGGGTTTACGTACCAAGAGTGCAAAGAGAACGAGTTAAACCTTGGTCTTGACTTGCAGGGTGGTATGAACGTAACTCTTGAGGTAGAGACTGCTGCTGTTATCGAAAAAATGGCGGGTAAGACTACTGATGAGAAGCTACTACAAGCAATAGCAAAATCAAGAGAAGAGTTTTTGGGTCAACAAAATTTTGTAGATCTACTGGCTAAAAACTACAAAGAACTATCTCCAGATGGTAAGGTAGCAAGTACATTCTTCGGAAGAGGATTAGAGGCAGAATTGCCTAATGGTTATAACTCAACCAACGATGAGGTATTTGATTACCTAAAGCGTGAAAGCGAAAGTGCCATAAGCAGAGCATTTGAAATCGTAAGCACACGTATAGATAAGTTTGGTGTTGCTCAGCCTAATGTACAACGTTTAGATAACGGACGTATTTTAGTGGAGCTTCCGGGTGTAGATAACCCACAGCGTGTGAGAGATCTACTTACTTCATCTGCAAATCTTGAGTTTTGGAAAGTATTTCCAAACTACAAAGGTTATGAGTACTTGGACCAAGTAAACAAAATCATATACGGAGAAACGCAGCTGGCTAACCTAGGTAGTGAGCAAGAAACAACTACGGCAGCAGCCGAGACTCCGACTACTGAAAACGGAACATTAGATGAGAATGGAGATCTTGACGGTTCGCTCGAAGGTGATTCGCTGAGCGGTGATTCTGTTCCACAAAAATCAAAAGAGCAGCTGCAAGCCGAAAATCCGGTAATATCTAAGTTAATACCAAACATAGCTAACGGCGGAGAAAGCTGGGCACCTTCTGCTGAGATAGGATATATAGATGCAAATGATGTTGCATTATTCCAATCATACTTTGACAGAAAAGATGTTAAAGCAGCATTGCCATCTAACTTGCATTTCAAGTTTAGTTTCAAGCCTATCAAAATAGAAGGTAAGGATTTTTACGCAATATATGCATTGAAGAGTGGAAGAGACGGCAAACCAGCATTAGCAGGTGATGTAATTACGGATGCTCGACCTACACGTCAGAATGATTTGAGTTTAGCCGTAAGCATGCAAATGAACCAAGAAGGTACCTCAGTATGGAAACGCCTCACGAGAGAAGCATCTAGCGCTAATCCAAAAGAGTGTGTAGCGGTAGTGCTTGACAATCAAGTATACAGTGCTCCTACGGTACAAGGTGAGATTCCAAACGGCAGCTCTGTAATTACAGGAAATTACGAAATAGAAGAAGCAACAGACCTTGCTAATATACTGAAAGCAGGTAAGCTTCCTGCTCCAGCCAAAATTACAGGAGAAACTACAGTAGGTCCTACACTAGGTGCCAAAGCAATACGCGATGGACTAATGTCATTGGTAGTAGGTTTCTTATTGGTAATTGTATTTATGGTAGTATACTACGGTAAGGCTGGATTATATGCAGACATTGCATTGTTAGTAAACCTCATTTTCATTGTAGGTATATTAGCTGGATTACACGCCGCACTTACTTTGCCAGGTATGGCAGGTTTAGTACTTACTATTGGTATGGCGGTAGATGCCAACGTACTTATTTTTGAGCGTGTACGTGAAGAGCTTACGGCAGGTAAATCACTCAAAGGAGCTGTGAAAGACGGTTACTCTGGTGCATACTCATCTATTATAGATGCGAATATTACCACCATCATAGCAGGTGTTATACTTTGGGTATTAGGTAAAGGACCAGTTATGGGCTTTGCAGTAATACTTGTTATAGGTATCTTATCTTCGTTATTTACTTCTATATTCTTAACGCGTATGTTTATCGATACGGACATCAAAAAAGGAAGAGAAACTTCTTTCTATACAGGTATGTCGGAGAAACTGGGTAAGCGATTGAATACCATCAACCTAGACTTTATCGGAAAGCGTAAGGTGTTTTATCTGATTTCTGGCCTTATCATAGCAGCAGGTATCGCTTCATTATCTATCAAAGGATTATCTACGGGTGTAGATTTCAAAGGTGGATGGAGTTATGTGGTAAATGTGGAAGATGCAAACTCAACAGACTTAAAAGCTGCTTTAGTGAGCACATTTAAAGATGCTAATACAGAAGTGAAGACGTATGGAGCAGATGATGTATTTAAAGTAACTACTTCATTTAATATAGATAGCAAAGAGGCTGACGCAGGAAAAACTGTAGAAGCGGCACTTGTTAAGGGTTTGTCAAAGTACGGATTTACTAAGGACAATATAATGTCTACGAGTAAAGTAGGACCTACTATAGCAAAAGACATCAAGGTGAGATCTGGCTTGGCGATTATGTTCGCTATTATCGGTATGTTCATTTATATCTTGGCTCGTTTCCGTAATATCGGATTTAGTTTGGGTGCGACTACAGCGATTTTCCACGATGTCTTAATTGTGTTCTCACTCTACTCTATCCTTTGGGGTATTGTACCATTCGAATTGTCAATAGACCAAGCATTTATAGCAGCAATACTTACGGTAGTAGGTTACTCTATCAATGATACCGTGGTAGTGTTTGACCGTGTGCGGGAGTTCCTAGGATTGAATAAGCACGACAAAGACTTTGGTGGCGTGATTAACAAAGCAATCAATACAACACTAAGTAGAACATTGATAACATCATTGACTACACTTATTGTTATCCTTATACTCTTCATCTTTGGCGGTGAAGGATTGAAAGGATTTACTTTCGCACTTCTTGTAGGTGTGGCTGTAGGTACATACTCATCGGTATGCATTGCAACGCCTATCGTAGTAGATTATATGAAAAAATTTGGTAAGTAAGATTACCTTCTCACAATATCAAAAAGCCGCAATCATACGATTGTGGCTTTTTTTTGTGGCTATCTTTTAGCATCATTACAATAGAAGAGGGAGTTATCTTTGTGGTATGAATAACGTACTGAAGTATATTGGGATTTTACTCTTGTTTGTTGCTGCTGGATTTTACGGTATGATATTACTTTCACCATCCGAGATCAACTTTAGGGTAAATGAAGATGTTCAAGCTCCTATAGCTGAGGTGTATGATGCTATTGCCAATCCTAGTCGCTGGAAGAAGTGGATGATGAACATTCAGAAAATAGAACAGGTGAAAGGCGATGGACTATTGCAGGGAAGTGTTACTGAGGTGCACTATCCTCAGGAAATGTTACTCACCCGCACGTTGACCTTAGCAGAACCCAATAAACAAGTGGTGCTGGACGGTATAGTGAAAGACTTTTATCAGAAAGTAGAATCGTACAAACTGGAGGCACTAGATAGCAATACCACTCGAATATCGTGTAACGTGAAAATGGTCGCCCTTAAAACGCGAAGTAAGATGGTGCTGCAGGTAGAAGAAACCCATATCAAAAATATGGCAGAAGCACTCACTTCTCTCAAAACATACTTGGTGCAGTAGTTACGCTATCTTCTCCCAGTCTTTATACCCACTTTTGTTTTTCATAAAGTGCTTCAAACTCTGGTGATGGGTATAATCCGGGTCATTGGTAAGCAACTCTACAATAGCCTTACGTGCTTCATCAGCTATATGTGCATCACTTGATAATGAGGCTAGTTTTAGCTGGTCTAACCCACTTTGGCGTGTGCCTGCTATGTCACCAAAACCACGCAGCTGCATATCAATCTCACTAAGTTCAAAACCGCTTGTGGTATTCACCATGGCTTTCAGTCGAGTTTTGCCATTCTCACTGAGTTTTTTACTGCTCAATAGTATGCAGTAGCTTTGCTCAGCACCTCTACCTACTCTTCCTCGCAACTGATGCAGCTGTGAAAGTCCAAATTTTTCAGCACTTTCTATAATCATAATACTCGCATTAGGCACGTTAATACCTACTTCTATCACCGTAGTACTCACGAGTATATTGGTTTTGCCTGCGGCAAAATCTCGCATTTTTGCTTCTTTGTCGGCAGGTTTCATCTTACCGTGCAGCATCTCTACTTGATACTCTGGCCGTGGGAAGAAATGAAGTAACTCGTCGTATCCATTATTCAGGTCTTTATAGTGTAGAGTTTCACTCTCCTCTATTAGTGGATATACCACATAAGCCTGCCTGCCACGAGCAATCTCTTCTTTCATAAACTGCCACACCTTTTCTCTAGCAAATCCAAAACGATGTGCGGTTTTAATGGCTTTACGTCCTGCGGGCATTTCGTCTATCACACTATAATCCAAATCTCCATACACGCTCATAGCAAGCGTACGAGGTATAGGCGTAGCGGTCATTACCAGCACGTGAGGACTCTCCTTACCTTTGTCTTGCAACTTGGCTCGCTGTGCTACCCCAAAACGATGTTGCTCATCTATGATTACCAAACCGAGGTTTTGGAACTGAACCACATTTTCTATTAATGCGTGAGTGCCAACTAATAGTTTTATCTCTCCGTTTTGGAGTTTTTCGTGCAGTATCCTACGTTGTTTGGTGGTGGTACTCCCGGTGAGTAGTCCTATCTCCAAATCTATTTTTTCGGCTAATTCCTTTAGGCCAATGTAGTGTTGTATTGCCAAAATTTCTGTGGGTGCCATAAGACTGGCTTGGTAGCCATTGTCTACAGCCATCATTACATTCAGAAAGGCTACGATGGTTTTTCCGCTGCCCACGTCCCCTTGGAGCAGTCTATTCATTTGTTGACCAGAGCAAAGGTCAGTTTTGATCTCTCGCAACACCCGCTCTTGAGCTCCGGTGAGTGAAAAGGGAAGGTGATTCGTAACAAAATCTTCAAACTTGGGATTCTTCGAACTAAATGATATTCCTGTGGCAGCTTCTTTACGATTTACCTTCTGATTGATAAAGGGAAGCTGTAAAAAGAATAGTTCCTCAAACTTAAAACGATATTGTGCCGCCTCTATGTGCCTGTGGCTAGGTGGCTGATGGATATACTTGAATGCCTTGGCCCGCGGAATGAGTTTGTACTTTTGGCACATTTCCTCACTGAATATTTCAGGTACGTTGTAGTTCGTGTGGTTTACCAAGTTGGTCATTACCTGCCGTATGGCTTTACTTTCTACCCTACGTGTTTTCATCATTTCGGTAGTATGGTATACCGCTTCTAGTGGTGCACTCTTTTGCCTATTGGCCACCGTATCCAGTTCTGGATGACTCATATTGGCCTTGCCTCTATAAAAACTAGGCTTCCCAAAGATGACAATCTCCTCGCCAATTTTAATATTACTTTTAATCCACTTAATGCCTTTGAACCAGAGTAACTCCAACTGTTGCTCTCCATCTGAAAATGTAGCTAAGAGTCGTCTACTGCGTTTGTCTCCTAGCTCTTGCAGGCGTATAATTTTGCCTTTTAATTGAATGTAGCTGGACTCGTGGTCTATCTCTCGTATTTTATAAAATTTACTGCGGTCTACGTATCGGAAGGGGAAGTGGTGTAATAAATCTTCAAATGTAAATAACCCCAACTCCTTGTTCAAGATTTCGGCACGTACAGGACCCAGACCTTTTAAGAATTTTATGTCTGAAGATAAAAACTCGTTCACTTGAAAAAATACTTGCTTATAAATGCCCCAATTTCCATCATATAGGCAATGCCAACGTGTACAATAATACCACCTACTATACTGCGACTGTAATAGGCTACGATACCCAAAAGACTCCCCCCAAAAAACGAACTAATAAGCTCACCCATAGGCTTGTTCCAGTGAATAACCACATAGATATAAGCCATTGGTAAAATGGCACGTGGTCCTACCATACCTACAAAGGCGAGGATAAGAAATCCTCTAAAGAAAAACTCAATACTAAAAAAATCGAGTCCATACAAGAATTCGTATAATGCAAAATGCTTCCAATGTTCGGCATTGGTTATATCCAGTGACGTAAATTTCTGAACACGCGGGTAGGAGGTCAAAAAATCGGCCTGTGTGCTAGCCGCTGCAATAAGCGGTAGCATAAATAGGAGCATAATAAAGTAAGGTTTAGTTTTATAATTCTTTAGCGTAAAGCCATAAAACGGCTGTGTTTTTCGGTCGGTGTAGTACCAATAGACCCAGATGGTAATGAATAGAAATAGCCCTTTGCATATCGTGCCGACTATGCTAGTAAGCCATTGAAAATGCTCGTATGAACGAAAGTCTGATAATGCGTCACTAATGTAAGTCCCCATAGTACTTCGGAATGAGAACATGGCTACGCCAAAAAATATCAATGCCCAAAATCGGGGCATTCGCCAAAAGTGCCACTCGTGATGAAACAAACTACTTACTAAGTACCCCAGAAGTAGTGGAGTGCTATACAGTGCCATATGAAAACTCCATCTATAATCGGCAAAGTAGGCCGTGTACCACCATTGCGTAAGCAGTGACTGCTCACCCCATTGGCTTGGTAGGTATTTGTAATATTTAAAAAAACAGAACCCCGTAACAAATATCACGGCTACTACTAGCTCACCCCACTTAAAATGGTTGTAATAAAAATCCTTGAGATAACGCAGAATCTTGCGTATACCCAGAAAGTCCACCAACCAATGAAGAATTTTCATCACCGTAGATTGACGTGTGGGTTGTACTAGTATCTCTGTCTGTTGTTCTATCACGTTTGGGTAATGAGAGACAATAATAAAACAAAGAAATGTAATGCCTTATTCCTATGGTGGGAATTCATGGATTCTTAGGGATTTGTGCAGGTAATAGATTGTCTATTGCATAATGTTGGTTTAATCTTTGAAGGGATAATTCTTTAGCTCTTTACCCATTAGTTAAAAGAATTAAACCAATCGGATATAACGTGGAGTTCTGAATTTTGAAGATTCAAAAAAGAGATGTCTATAGTAAGACCATTCTCTCCTTTGTAGTTTTTTCATTAAGAATCAAACCTACAAAAAAATCCCTTCAACTTTAGTCAAAGAGATTCCATATTTTGCAAAGCAAAATTTAGTCTTACATCTTGAGTCCTAAATCTTAGTTCAGTTTTGTCCGAAACTCAATATCGTCTCCTCTATTATATCACAGGCAGCGTTCAGCTCTTCCTCTGTTATTACAAGCGGCGGAGCAAATCGAATTATATGATCGTGTGTTGGTTTGGCAAGTAGGCCATTATCTCTTAGCTTGAGGCATACATCCATCGCTGTTTTCTTTTTGCCTTCGTGCTCAAAAGGATTGATTACCACAGCATTTAGCAAGCCTTTCCCTCTGTAGGTTTCTAAAATAGGAGAGTCTATTTTGCCCATTCGTTCTCTGAATATTTTGCCCAGTTGGTATGCGTTTTCTGCCAGATTTTCATCGCGTATTACTTCTAGAGCCGCTATCGCTACTTTGTTCGCTAGCGGGTTGCCGCCAAATGTACTTCCATGCTCTCCTGGTTGTATGCATAGCATCACTTCATCATCGGCCAATACGGCACTTACAGGGAATACGCCACCACTCACCGCTTTACCGAGTATGAGGATGTCAGGCTTTACCTCAGGAGTACCAGAGCAATTCTTCTCTGGGCAATTGCAGTTGCCGCACGTGGCAAGCAGCCTACCTGTTCTCGCTATACCTGTCTGTACTTCATCCGCTATGAATAGGGCATTGTATTGCTTACATAGTTCTGCAGCTTTTTTGAGGTATCCTTCGTCGGGTACCATTACTCCAGCTTCACCTTGTATGGGCTCTACTATGAATCCAGCAATGTTTGGGTTCGCCTTTAGTGCTGCTTCTAGAGCATAAGTATTGTTATAATCTATGACTTGTATACCAGGTAGGTATGGTCCAAAACCGCCACTACTATCGGGGTCGGTACTTGCTGATATGATGGCTATTGTTCTTCCATGAAAATTTTCCGTAGCAAATAGTATCACAGCTTCGTTTTCTGCAATTCCCTTCTTTCTATACGCCCACTTTCGGCATAGTTTGAGTGCTGTTTCTACAGCCTCTGCACCCGTATTCATCGGCAGCACTTTGTCAAATTTGAAAAACTCAGTAATGAACTTCTCGTATTCTCCTAGGGAGTCATTGTAAAATGCCCTTGACGTAAGTGTTAGTGTTTGTGCTTGGTCTGTGAGTGCTTTTACTATCTTGGGATGACAATGTCCTTGATTTACAGCACTATATGCACTTAAAAAATCATAGTACCTCTTACCATCTGTGTCCCATACGTAGATGCCTTTTCCTTTAGCAAGTACTACAGGTAGTGGGTGATAGTTATGAGCTCCGTGCTTGTCCTCTAATGCTATATAATGTTCTTGAGACTGTGTCATCGGGGCAAAACAACGTATTTTTTTTTATGTGTGCTAATTGCTAGTCCTTAGTTTAGAGCTCCTCTCTCGTATATGATGTGTAAATTAAACTACACGCCATATTCGTCGGTTTAATGATTGTCCTATTTTATTTATATTGCACGACTCTTGAAAGGTCGCAGCTTACTGATACTAACCCTTATTTTTATGCTATGTAAATTAATGCATGGGCAAACTTTGGTGCAAGAGACCAGCGATTTTAGACTTTATTTTCAACCCAACGATAGTGCTAAGGTGAATCATATTATCGACTTACTTACACGAAATTTAGTAAGTATGCAGCGTGAGCTTAACTATTACACAAATAATACTATTGATGTTTATTTCGAAAACAGTGATACAAAAAATGCAGCTCCTATTCATATTGGAGCGGGAGTGGTAAAAATAAAGTCAGACGTCATTCGATTAGAGTTTCGCAGTAATATTCAACAATTAACATATTCCTTCCGATCTCAGTTAGGCCAAATCTTGGTAGAAGAAATGATGTATGGTGGCAATTTGAATGATAGATTCAAAAGTGTCAACCTCATGCATCTGCCCGATTGGCTTCTTCCAGGGTTATACCATTACTTGGGTTCTGGTTGGTCTGTTGCAGATGATAATGATTGGCGAGCAGCCTACGAACGCTACGGATTTAATGATTTTAATGCTTTGCCCGTTTATTATAACCAAGTAAAAGGAGCCTCGTTTTGGCGGTTTATTCACTCTGAGTTTGGTCCTTCGGGCTTACCGTCATATCTCTATATGCTTCGCCTAACTCGTAAAATGAGTGCAGGTTTATATTATGCATTCCAACTTAAAACAAAAGAAGTCCATCGAAAATGGGCTGCCTATTATAATAACTTATATGAGCAAGAACAGAATAGGTTAAGCCCGGTTCAAGGGATAACGCTGGCCGGTAAATCTCTTATCGATGTGGCGGTAATAAATGACACATTATTTTACACCTTGGAACGAACATTTCTTGGATGTACTATTAATAAGTATTCTGGCTCAAAACATCGCAAGCTGAAGTTAAACGAAAAGCGATTCTGTCACCAAGATTCCAAACCATTCTTCTTTATGTCCTCTTGTAATGATTCTGTCAGTTGGGGGTGGAGTCTGTCGGATACTCAATTTGTTATATCAGTTTATTCTGCTGCTACACAAAGTATAGTGTCAGAAGGGTATAAAACCCCATCGCGTGTTAGTCAGGGATGTATTTACAATGGTGAACAATACGTTTTGTGTCAAGGTTGGAACAGCTCTACCATTTATAATCTTAACGATATTGATTTTGATAAAATTAGGGTTCAAGGTAGCGTTACAAGTTTTGATGTATCAAGAGCTGGTGTTGTTTTAATAACAGAATTGGATGATCAGTTTCAGCTTAAGGTTATTCCAAATAATAGTAAATCAGAATCGACTATTCATGCTTCCTTCAAGGAGCTTTTAGATGTGATATGGGTAAATGACAGTGTAGTTATTTTTAATTCGGCTTCCAATGGGATAATAAATGGTAAGGTGGTAAATATCGCTTCTGGGAAAGTACGTAGTGTAACAAATTATAGATTCAATATTTGGTCTCACCAATATAATAATAAGGTGTTCGCAGAGGTGCTTGCCAAGGGAGAAGATGCTGAGTTATTCATTGCAAATTATTTGCCTTTGAGTGATTTCTACTACTATGATAAACTCATAGCGACTGTAAGTGACTTGTCATTCAACACGCGAGTTGCGACCTCAATTACTAAGGTGAAGGCAGATAGTATAGACTCACTCTTGACGTATACATTTCAAATTCCCGTAAATCCGGCGGCAGATTATATGGAGCACAGTCCTGACTCTTTGCTTATCAAAGACCTTAATAGTTCAAGTGCCAGTATTAAACCTTGGAAAGAAGAACCGGAATTGTTACCTACAGAAATGCATTTTGGTCTTCGAAATAGTGGTGAATGCATAAATGAGTATGGTCAAATAGATGCGTTTAATCTTCAAGGTCCGCAGCGATTTAATATAGACGGAGGAGTTGAATTTTCTAATTTGTTAGGTACGCGAAAATTAACCTTTGGACTCACTGGGTTTATACAACGTGGTGCTTTTGACGCTTATGGTGCCTACTCTTATATTACTAAGTCAGATTGGCGTTACGATGTGTTATGGCTTCGTCGCAAGCGTGAGCAGTATACGCAGCAGGCAACTCATAAGTTTTTAACTAATATTGCTCAGGTAAACTTTCGTAAGCCTCTAGCTTTGAAAGGTCTCGTTATCAAGAATCAGTTATCCTTGAGGTTAGATAACAATTCTGAATTGGTAAGTACGTTTGAGTCTTTACAATCAATAGAGAATCGAGATAGAACGGGTATTATTCGCGGGCAGTCAGAGATATCATTTCATAAAAGTGAGACATTCTATTCTTTGGAATTGTCGGCCGCCATCCAACCAGGTGTCAGCCTAATATCAAAAGGGTACAATATTGGCACAAACGTCAATTTGAACTATGAATATAAGCTCAGGCCTAATGTACTTATAAAGACGCGGGGAGCGTTTCATAATTCATTTGGGAGTAGTCCCGTTTTTTATCTGTTAGGCGGTAGTCAATCAGACGTCTTATCTCGTTTCGCTAGTACCTCATTTGCAGATTATAAAGAACCTATTCTCTACCAAAATATCGCAGGGGTAAGAGGTTTTCCTCTAAATTTCAGAAATGGTAATACTGTATTGTATCAAAATGCACAGGTAGATTTTCATTTCATAAAGGCTCTATTTAGTAGGCCTATATCTTCTGAAACATTGTCGCGTTTACACTTACGCACATTTATAGACTATGGTACATCTTATTACGGTAAGAATATTTTTGACAAGGCTAATGTCCTTAGCCGAACACAGCTTGTAACTGAGACAGGCAGTGTTAGTGTCTTAGTAAATGGATTTCGTAATCCATTTATCGCCAGCTCAGGAGTAGGACTTGGCTCCCAGTTGTATGGTTATCACCTAAGTCTAGATTTTGCCGTAGGCATTGAGAATCAAGTACTGCAGCCTTACGCCACTCACTTTAGTATCGGACTTCATTTCTAATCCGATTAGTACATGTGTTCTGATAAATGTTCAAAATATGTCCGAATGTATTTACAATGCCTAATATGAACATATCTAGTTAATATACTTTTGCCATATCTATATTAATAACAAACCAATGACAATAAAATCAGCACTCATTTCAGTGTACAGCAAAGAAGGTATCGATGAACTAGCATTAGCGTTGGCGGCCAACAATGTTGCTATCTACTCTACCGGAGGAACTAAAAAGTATTTAGAAAATCTGGGATTAGATATTTTAGCAGTGGAGGATTATACCAATTACCCCGAAGTTTTTGGAGGTAGAGTAAAAACACTACACCCGGCCATTTTTGGAGGGATATTGTACCGTAGAGACAATGTGAGTGATCTTCAAGAATTAACCCGACATAACATCCCTGCTATCGATTTGGTGGTGGTTGATTTATATCCTTTTGAAGACACTGTAGACTCAGGTGCCAACCATCAAGACATTATAGAAAAAATAGATATAGGAGGCATATCGCTTATAAGGGCTGCTGCCAAAAACTATAAGCACACATGTATTATAAGTAATAGGAGCCAATATGCTCCATTTACCTCAGCATACAAAGCAAATAATGGGCACACAACCATAGAGTATCGCAAAGAGTTAGCTGGGGCGGCGTTCAAAGAGACTAGACGTTATGATACAGCCATTGCTGGTTATTTTGCTAATGAACAAAAAATAGGTTTAAGATATGGTGAGAATCCGCACCAAAAAGCTCATTTTGAAGGGGATTTGGACGCTTTGTTTACTAAAATCAGTGGTAAAGAGTTGTCTTACAATAACCTATTAGATATAGATGCAGCAGTTTCTCTAATACAAGATGTCAGCGAAGAAGGTAAATGCTCTTTCGCAGTACTAAAGCACAATAATGCTTGCGGATGTGCTAAGGCTGAATCAATTTCAGAAGCTTTCAGTGACGCGTTAGCTGCTGACCCTGTTTCAGCATTTGGAGGAATTCTAATATCAGACAGCGAAATAGACTTAGCCACAGCACAGGAAATTGATAAGATCTTCTATGAGGTCTGCATAGCGCCGTCTTTTTCTGCAGAAGCAAAAAATCTTCTTACTAAAAAAGCCAAACGTATACTGTTAGAATGGAGTAAAGAAGAGTACAGCCAGCCAATAGTTCGATCGTGCTTAAATGGAGTCCTTTGGCAGGAGCGAGATACAAAAAATGTTACCATTGATGAATTGACGTACCCAACTGAAGCAAAGCCAGCCGAATCTCAAATTAAAGATTTACTGTTGGCTGATAGACTGGTGAAGAATACCAAGTCTAATGCAATAATTCTTGTCAAAGAAGGTAAGCTTATTTCAAGCGGCACTGGGCAAACCTCTCGGGTAGACGCACTTAGACAAGCGATTGTGAAAGCTAATGCATTTAACTTGTCATTGGAGG
>Ga0209137_1000887_pt1 | contig 30099 bp, 12 predicted proteins | sample SaaInl5LU_22_DNA_FD_184642 | JGI IMG/M metagenome (GOLD analysis project Ga0209137, IMG submission 184642) | Marine microbial communities from expanding oxygen minimum zones in the Saanich Inlet - ESP_105LU_22_DNA (SPAdes) (version 2) | ecosystem: Environmental > Aquatic > Marine > Intertidal...
CAGGTGAAATGGCTATTAGTGTAAAAGGTGATGACGGTGAAACTTACGGAGTTAGTAAAATTACAGGACGTAAAGCAACTATCATTGCTCATAGTGCCACAGGTGCTAACGCATTAAACGGACAGTCAATTGCTTGGAACTTTAGCACATCTACTACAGATGGCGCAGCACAAGTTGAAGAAGCAGGTGACGATAATACACTTATCGGAACAGACGACGACGACTTCACAGAAGACGCATAAGGAATAACTTATGGACAAGTATTTAAGAGTAGCTGACGGCAACTACAGAGTAGCTGTTAAAAGCGGTGGTAGAATTACACTTGACACAGGAACGGAAGTTGGTGATGTTTACATTACCGGTAACTTAACTGTTGAAGGGACGCAAACTACTCTTGATACTGTTAACACAACAGTTGAAGACAATATAATTGTACTAAACAAAGGCGAAACCGGGAACGGCATCACTAGAGATGGCGCTTCCGGTCTTCGTGTTGACAGAGGTACAATAGAAGACGGCCAATGGCTGTTTGTTGAAAGTGTAAACTGGACAGATACACAAAACAGTGGTACTACAGACTTGGGTGCATGGAGTGTAAGATCTCCAAGCGGTAGAGTTGGAGGTATTGAAACTGTTAGTATTGTTACTCCAGGCGTTGATTTAAATTTATTAGGTCAATATAATTTATCAGGCAATGTAACACCTAACCCTGGTATGTTAACTGTTAAAGGAACATTTGGTTACGAAACACGAGTAACTGACGATGATCATATTCCAAACAAAAAATATGTTGATGATACTGTAACAAACTTCTTTGGTACAGTTGTTCCAAACAGAGTTCAAGTAGGTAACACTAGAGTACAAGTGTATGATGATAGTGTTGCAGGTCCAAGTAGAATTGAAGTAGGAATTGACGGAAACTTAATACAAGATATTCGTCCTACATACTCGGATCAATACGGAATTAGAATAGAACAAACTGTATATGGTACAGAAATAAAAACACTTGGCACAAGTCAAGAAGATTTAATTTTAAGTGCAACAGGAACAGGACATGTTGTTGTTGACGATAATTTAAGATTAGGATATACACCGCATGAAGGCGTTGACGGTGTAACAGATCCTGCAGAACCAGACGATGGGATACTACTATATGCTAAGCCGGCACAAGCGGCAGGCACAGGAATGTATTTCGTTAATGCTGAAAGTCAACGTGATGAAATAATAAGTAAAAATAGAGCACTAGTTTTTAGTATGCTTTTTTAAGGAAACAATATGGCAATAGTAAACCAAGCAATAATTGATCAAGGTGGTGGCGATTACAGACACATTATGTTAACTGTGCCAGCAAATAAATCATATGCTATTACAAACATTTTAATATGCAATACGTATGACCCAAGTGCGTCTACTCCTGAAAATGAAACTTGCGAATTTGATTTGCATTTTGTTCCAGCTGCTGGATCATACAGTGATACAGTTACTTCAGTAGTAAGAAGACTGTCATTACCGGCAGGTGAAACATTCACATTAGACACAGAAAAAATAGTTTTAGATGCAGGCGACAGTGTTCAAGTAAATGGATCTGCACCAGCAAGTGGTACAGGTAGATTAGCTTGTACAGTGAGTTATTTGGATATTACATAATGAGATTACTCAAGGCACAAAATACAAATAGAAGAACTATCTATGGTAGAGGCGTACAATTTGATATAGATGATCAAGTGTATATGGAATCTACTAACAGTATACGTGTGCCTAAAGGTACAACAGCAGAACGTCCTGCTAATCCTGAAAATGGACACTTTAGATATAACACAACAGACAATAGATTCGAAGTATATGAAAACGGAGCATGGGCAGGCGTAAGAAGCGTTGCACCTGTACTAGTTGGAATTACACAACAAGGTCTAGGAAACGGTGATGCAACCGAAACTGTATTTGGTCCACTAGCAAGCGGAGATCCAGAATATCCTGTTCCAGCAGCCGCAGAAAACGTTTTAGTATTTGTTGAAAACGTATTTCAAATTAGCACAACAAACTATACATTAGAACAAAGCGTTTCCAATAGCCTCACCGGCCCTAACGCTCCATATGCCGACGGTTGGTATATTAAATTTTCTTCAGCACCAGACTTAGGTAAACCAATTACTGTACTACATAACTTCGACAAGTAATCCAATAAATACAAGTAGGAGAACTTTAAATGTCGCAAGTAGGTAGAATCTCAGGTCCGTTATTATTTGCCAATCTGGAAAGAAATGGCATTGACCTAGCCTTTGAAACAGACTTAATTTATCTTGATGTAACAGGCAACAAGATAGGTATACGCAATGCTTCACCTAGTAATGAAATACAAATTTTAGACACTACTAGAACAGTATCTTTAATTGCTGATACACAAGCAAACATAGCAAACTTCGACATACAAAACACTACAATACAACCTTTTCCGGGTGATATAATTCTTGATGCAAGATATAAAATTACTAGTAGTAATGTAAAAACAGGCGACATTTTTATTGATGACAATTATATTTCTACAACAAATAGTAGCAGCAATTTAGAACTAAAACCTAACGGAACAGGACGAGTTGAAGTATACAATAACTTAGAAGTAGGCGGAGATATACACGCAGACGGTAATATTACACTTGAAGGTAATATTACATTTGGCGACACGTTATCACAGGATACGGTTACATTTGATACTGATGTTACTAGTGATATTAATCCAGATACTGCTGTAAATTATTCTCCATACGATTTAGGTAAAGCTGATAAACGTTGGTTAGAAACAAACACACGACTAGCAAACGTATCAAGAATTAATGCTACAGACTTTGCACTAGGCGGCGTTGATCTTACACTATCGCCTGGAAAAACTATTTACGTTGCTAAGAATGGTGATAATGACAGCAGTGGTACAAACATACAAGCACCTTTTGAAACAATAGATTATGCTGTAACACAAGCAACTTCAGGAGATACTATATATGTTCTTCCAGGAGAGTACGAAGAAAGTTGTCCTATAGTTGTTCCTGCAGGAGTAACTGTTATAGGCCACGATGTGAGAAATACAATAATTTCTCCACCAAGCAGTGCAAGTACTACAGACATATTTCATCTTAATGGTGAAACAACTGTCCAAAATTTTACAATTAAAGATTTCTTTTATAATAGTGGCACTGATGTAGGGTATGCATTTAGATTTGCACCTAACGCAACTGTTACATCACGTAGTCCTTACATACAAAATATTACAGTAAGCACACAAGGTACAACTACAAGTGCAAGCGATCCAAGAGGATTTGCAAGTGCTGATGCAGGTAAAGGTGCATTAGTTGACGGTGCAAGTGTACTAAGCACAAGCAATGATGCAAGTATGTTATTCCACGCTGTAACATTTATTACACCGGGTGTTGATGCACTTACAATGACTAATGGTGTAAGAGTCGAATGGTTAAATTCATTTACATACTTTGCTAATAGGGGATTGTATGCTGTCAACGGCACCACAGGACATTTAAGTACAGACGGGTCGACAGTACTTTATGGTGCTGAATTAAGATCAATAGGATCAGCAAACGTATATGGAAACAAAGGTGCTGTAGCAGATGGCGCAGACACATTAATGTATCTTATTCAACACAACTTTGGATACATAGGTGCAGGAAAATTTGTTGACAATGATCCAAGTAGAGCAATACAAGTAAACGAAACTGAAGAATTAAATTCAGGTACAATATACTTTAGTTCAACAGACCATTTAGGAAACTTTAGAGTTGGTGAACAGTTTTTTGTTGACCTAGATACAGGAAACAGTACATTAACAATTGACGAATCAACAGTTGATGCACTTGCAGGACTAACTGTTACTACAAACGGCAACATTGCAATTATCGACGGTACAAAAGTACAAAATCAAAATATTAGATTAAGCGGCAATACAATAGAAAGTCTAAGCGGCGGCATAACTATTGATAGTCCTGTATCAACATTTATAAATTTAAATGCTAACACTAGTCTTACTGGTAACTTAGATATTACTGACAACTTTACATTTGACGGCACACTTTCGTTAGCAGGCAACCAGCCAACTGATACAGTTACATTTAATACAGAATTTAGTCAAGACTTAGAACCTAATCAACACGATACTTTTACATTAGGTAAGGAAGATAAGCGTTGGAATTTTGCATATATAAATGATGCAGATTTAAATGGTATAACAATTGAAACAAATTTTATTACTACAACTGATAGTAATGCTGACTTAGAATTAAGACCTAATGGAACTGGCAAAGTAAACATTACCGACGATGTAGGAATTGGCAATGATATTACTGTTGGCGGTACGTCTACATTCCAAAACTTACAAGTTGCTACTATTGATGTTGATGCTGATATTACAGCAACAGACTTTACTATTAGAAACTTTGATATACAAGGTAACTTAGGCCAACTAGGTCGTACACAATTTGAAAATATAGTAATTGACGATAACTTTATTTCTACTACAGTAAGTAATAGTGATTTAGAATTACGTTCTGCAGGAACAGGTGAAGTTACAACTGAAGAATTTGTAAGAATTAATAATACACTATTTAATGAAAGTACAACTACAACTGGTCCTGTAACCGTTTCAGGACAAACAACATTTACTACGTTAACAACAGATGATATTACAATAAACAGTAATAGTATACAAGTTAATAATACTAATCAAGATCTTAATATTAGTGCATCAGGTGATGTAAAAGTTAATAACAGTGATGTTTTAATTGAAGAAAATCTTACAGTAGAAAGTAATACTAACTTTGCTGATTTAAATGTTATAGGCAATCTACAACATACTGGTAACAGAACACAAACTGGTAATTATAATATTGCAGGCGAAATAAGCAACGGCAATATTTTAATTGAAGATAACTTTATTACAGCAACAGAATCAAACAGTGATTTAGAACTTCGTGCTAATGGCACTGGAGAAATTTACATACCTGATAGTGTAACTGTAAACAATAATTTAGATGCAAACGGAACAAGTACATTTAGTAACTTTACTGTTACAGGAACATTTGCACCAGGATTTTCATACGTTGATGGCGATAGAGGGTTTACAGGCAACTTAACAGTTACACAAAATATTGACGTTACACAACAAGCACAGTTTGAAGAAATATTAATTGATGATAATTTTATTACTACTACGTCAAGTAATGCAGATTTAGAACTTCGTGCTGTAGGCACAGGCGAAGTATTAATACCAAACAACAATGTAGAAATTACAAATGATTTAAGTGTAGCAAATGCACAAGTTGTAAATGTTAACATTGCACAAGACTTAGTGTTAAATGAATTAATTATACCACCTAGCATTATAGAAATAGATGATAATTTTATTAGCACAAGAATATCAAATGCTGATTTAGATTTACGTGCAGACGGTAATGGAAATATTGTGTTCACTGATAATACAACTATTACTAACGCACTCAATGTTAACACACTAAGCACTTTAGATGATGTTGAAATTACAGGCATTACAAATATTAATGGCAATACAACATTTAATAATGATTATACTGTTACAGGTACACTTACTACAGACGAACTAGTTCTTACTGAAAGCAAACAAGAATTTGAAGGTATTACTATTGATGGCAACGTTATTAAAAGTGTTAACAGTAATAGTGATTTAGAACTACGTGCAAATGGTACAGGTAAAGTTGTTTTTCAAGAAGATGTTGTTTTTGAAAATGATGTAAGCGCAGATAATCTTACAGCATTTAATATTATTGCAGACCAAGATTTTGAAGCAGCACTATTAGATAGTGACGATGTTGAATTTTTTAATAATGTTGTAACAACTACATTAAGCAATAGTAATTTAGAATTACGTGCAAATGGTACAGGTATAATTGATGTACAAAATGATTTAGATATTACAAACAATTTAACTGTTAATGATCTAACAACAATTAATAATGTTGTAAATATCAGCGATCCAGTTACGGTGAATAATAATGTAACAATGACTGGTAATTTACGAACTACTTCCGGTGCTACAATTAATGGTACACTTACAGTAGAGCATACAACAGACCTTCAATATGATCGAATTGGAAACTTTTATATTGATGATAATCAAATTAGATTATCTACTACAAGCGACCTTACATTAAATGCAAGCGGAACTGGAGTTGTATCTTTAACAGATACAATAGTAAGTCAAGATATGTCAGCAAATGCTGCATCGTTTGGTAGTTTACGAATATTAGATAGTGTTGCACTAGAAAACATGGTCAGTTCAACTGATATTGAAATATTTGACAATGTTATAACAACAACAAATAGTAATAGTAATTTAGAATTACGTGCTGCCGGTGATGTAGAAATTGATAATAATTTTGATGTAACAAGCAACGTAGTAGTTGATGGTGCAAATAGTTTACAAGATACTAATATTAATGCAACACTTAATATTAACTCTAATGTTAATCAAAGCGGCGACAGAGATATTACAGGCAATGTTTCGGTAACAAACTTAACTGTAGATAGACAAACCGATTTAGGAAACTTTACGTTTGAAGACAGTACATTAACAAATAATAATGCTGGTGATTTAACATTTACAGCATCAGGAACAGGTAATGTAGTTATCGAACAAGGCGGTGCTAATAACGTTTCTGCAACTAGAGCATTGAGTGATGGGTTTATTATTAACAATGTTGTTACAGCAAATAAATTTGTAACAACGGATGATATAGAAATATTCCAAAATGTAATTACAACTACAAACAGTAATAGTAATTTAGAGTTGCGTACATCAGGTACTGGCACAGTGTTTATTGAAGATTTAGAATTTGATGCCTCTACGTTAACGTCCAATGATGATATTATAATAACATCTGAAAATGTTATTTTTGATAATGTGCGCTCTATATCACTTCCACAAGGTGATAACTCACAACGTATTGTAGCAACAGGCGGAACGTTTGTACTAGACGGTGGTAACGGAGTTAATGATCCGCATCTATCTACAGTATCAGGCGGAAATGCAACAACTGTGTTTGGTCCGAGTGATGTATTTTATGATGCAGGAACATCATTAGAGCCTAATGGTAATCCGGGTGATTTAAGATTTAATACTGAGTCTAACTTATTTGAAGGATTTAGTCAAGCAAATCAATATTTTGGTGGTGTGTTTAGTGAAGATGCTCGAACTAATGTAAAAACTAATAACAACGAAATAGAATTTACAATATCAGATACAAAAGTAGGTAGTGTTGCATATGACGGTGTAACTATTAATACGTCATTACAAACAGCAAGTTTAATTATTGAAAACAATACTATAACAGCACCTGTTAATACATCATTACAATTAACACCAAATGGCGCGGGTACTGTACAATTCTTTGATCATACTAGATTAAACGATAACAAGATACAAAACTTAGCAAACGACGGTCCGTTAACACTAGAATCTACTGATGACGGTTATATTAAGATCAATACTCTTGTAAACGGGTTTGTAGTTCCAGTTGGTGATGATACAAATAGAGGATTAACACCTGTAGTTGGCGAATTGCGATACAATACTACCGCCGGTGATAATGGCGGCTCTGAAGTTTATAATGGTACTGAATGGGTATCTGTTGCAGGTGACAATAGCCAAGCAGATGCACTTGTTATCGGTGAAGCTATTGACGAATGGACTCTTATACTAGGGTAACTCAACCCTTTTCTCTATAATTGATAAATACTATTAATGCAATGTACGACCATACTTGCAGGGTCAGACTGTGGTTAGCCAGCAAAGAACCGAAAGGGCGAAAATTAGGCTAGAGGGACAGGATCCCCGTGTATAGGAGAGAAAATGGCTGTAGGTCGCATATCGGGTCCACTCTTAAAATCAAATCTAATTCGTAATGGAATAGATTTAGCTTTTGAGACTGACTTATTATATTTAGATGTAAACAATCAGCGTATTGGTGTACGAACTAATACTCCTTCACACGATTTACACGTAAACGGTACAGCACGTACAACAAATTTAATAGTAGATAATATAGCAGAACTTGCTGATATTACTATCTCCGGTAACACAATTCAAAGTGCTAACACACTAAATCTTCTTACAACAGGAGCAGATAGTGTTGTATATCAAAGACAGTTAGACATTCAAAGCATATCAATTTTTGATAATGTTATCAACACCAACGACTCAAATGCAAACTTAGAACTACGTCCAAACGGAACAGGACAAGTTGAAGTATTTTCAAATTTACAAGTAAATGGAGATATACACGCAACTGGTAATATTAGCGCAGACGGTAATATTACACTAGGTGATGCTGACACTGATAATGTAACATTTAATGCAGAAGTAGCAAGTGATATTATTCCAGACACTACTGATACATATAGATTAGGTAACTCAACTAAGCGTTGGGATCAAGTTTGGACAAACACTGTAAATGCAGACACTGTAACCGCAGACAGTTTAGTACTAGATGGTATAGACATGACATTGCGTCAAGGCAACATTTTTTATGTTGCTAAAAATGGCGACGATGCTAGAACAGGAACACATCCACAAGATCCATTCCTTACTATTGGGCAAGCAATAACAGCTGCATCAACTGGCGACACAATTTACATTTACCCAGGTGCTTACGAAGAGATATTTCCACTTACAATTCCGGTAGGAGTAACAGTAAAAGGCCACTCATTAAGAAGTGTTACAATTACACCTACATCTGGTACAAATACAAATGATGCATTTTTACTTAACGGTGAAACAACTGTTGAAGATGTAACAATAAAAGATTTTTATAGCCCAGGCTATGCATTTAAATATGCAAACAATATGCTTGTTTCAAGCAGAAGTCCATACATAAGAAACGTAACGGTTATTACAAAAGGTAGTGTATTAACAGCAGAAGATCCAAGAGGCTTTAATCAAGGCGATGCAGGTGCAGGTGCATACTTAGATGGCAGTGTTGTTAACGCAAGTTCAAAAGAAGCAAGTTGCTTATTTCATGCTGTAACATTTATTACACCAGGCGTTGATACATTAATAGCAACAAATGGTGTTAGAATAGAATGGCTAAACTCATTTACATACTTTGCTAACAAAGGATTGTACGCATTAGACGGAACAGCAGGAAAGTATAACGATGGTAAAACTAAAGTTAGACTTGGCGGCATAGCTGGAGGGTCGTTCGGCGCAGGCGACACAATTACATTTACATCAACAGATACTTCGACAACTATTGTTGTTACAGCAGAAAGTGTTGACAACGACATTATTGTAATTGATGGCAAAAATATACAATTTATAGATTTTGATACAACGCCACAAAGTATTTCAAATGGTGCAGGCGTAACAGCAACAACAATTTTAAATCATGATGTAAGAGACTTTGGTGCTGAAATACGTATGATTGGTAGTGCTAGTGTTTATGGCAACTACGGGTTATATGGTGACGGTCCGGGTGTTATTGTTTATGCTATCGGACAAAACTTAGCATACATTGGTAATGGTAAAGAGATTACTAATGATGCAGGTACTGTATTACAAGATAATGAAGTAATTGAATTAAATGATGCTAAGATAAGGTTTAATACAGTTGACCATAAAGGTGATTTTAGAGTAGGCGATCTATTTTATGTAAACCAAGATGACGGTACTGTAAACTTTGTTGCAAATGCACTTAACGTAGACTTAACAACAGGCGTTACATTTACAAGCGGAGGTAATTCAACTTTTGTAAGTGGTGACAGAATTGACACTGGTAACTTGCGTATTAGTGGAAACACTATTGAAAGTTTAGCAGGTAATATCAATATTAATCCGCTTACACAAACATTAAACTTAAACAGCGATGTAAATGTAGATGGTAGTTTAGATGTAACTGGTAATGTTACAATCGGCGGAAACATTACAATAGGTGACGAAGCAAGTGACACAATACAAATTATAGCAGGTATTGACAGTGATCTAATACCAAACATTGATACAGCATACAACTTAGGTGCTGATAATAAAATGTGGAAGTGGTTGTATGCAAATGGCGCTGACATGGGCGACATTAGAATTACAAACAACTTTATAGAAACTACAGTTTCAAATGCAGATTTAGAATTACGTGCTAGTGGAACAGGTAGAGTTTTAGTTCCTAGTGCAGACGTAGAAATATCAGGTGAGCTTTCAGTAGGCGGCGACAGTGTTTTACAAGATGTAGACATTCAAGGCGACCTAACTATTACAGGTAACATTGTACAAACAGGTGACCAAACAGTTATTGGTGATGTTAACGTAGGTGCTGATCTTACTGTTACTGGACAAGCACAATTTGAAGAAATATTAATTAACGATAACTTTATTACAACTACTTCAAGTAATACAGATTTAGAACTTCGTACTAATGGCACAGGCGAAATATTAATACCAAATGATAATTTTAGAATTAGCAATGATTTATTTGCTAACGCTATAGAAGCAAACACATTAATTGGAACTACAATTGATGCGACAAACTTTACAAATAGCACAATTGATATTAATAACAATAATATTACTGTATTAACACCAAATACAGATCTTAATATTGATGCGGCTGGCTCCGGGGATGTTAAAATTAATGGCAGTGATGTTGTTATAGAACAAAACTTAACAGTCAACGGCACAACTAATTTAAAAGATACAACTGTTAACGGTAGCATTACGCATGTTGGAAATGTTACACAAACAGGCAATTTTAATATTGCAGGCGAAATAAGCAACGGCAATATTTTAATTGAAGACAATTTTATAACAACTACTGACAGTAACAGTCCATTAGAACTACGTGCAAACGGAACAGGAGAAATACTTGTTCCTAATAACAACGTACAGATTAATAATGACCTTACAGTAAGTGGCGACACTGATTTACAGGATACTGTAGTAAACGGAACATTTACACTAACAGGTGATTTTAATCAAACTGGTGACAGTAATATTACTGGTGATGTTAATATTACACAAAACTTAGATGTGTCGGGCCAAGCACAGTTTGAAGAAATATTAATTGATGATAACTTTATCACAACAACTACTTCAAACACTGATTTAGAATTACGTGCTGTAGGAACTGGCAAAGTTCTTGTACCAAATAATGATGTAGAGATTACTAATGATGTAACTGTAGGCGGCACACTAACTGTTAATGATATTACAAGTACAGGTACAATTACAGCAAATAGATTTACTACTGGTGATATTTTAATTGATGATAATTTTATTACCACAACACAAAGTAATAGTAATTTAGAATTACGTGCAAACGGTACAGGCGAAATAATTGTACCTAGCAATGATGTAACATTTAATAATAACATAGATGTTATAGGTTTGTCAACACTTGCTGACACAACTATCAATGGAACACTACAAGTAACTGGCAATGTAACACATACTGGTAATATACAAGTACTTGGCACATCAACACTTGATAGTATTATTGTTAATCAAAAATTACAACTTGAAGAAATATTAATTGACGATAACTTTATCACAACTACTACTTCAAATGCAGATTTAGAACTACGTGCAGCCGGAACTGGTAAAGTTATTGTTCCAAATGACAACGTAGAAATTACAAACGATCTTGATGTTAACGGAACATTTACTGTTAACAATATTACAAGTACAGGAACTATTGTAGCAAATAGTTATTCAACTGGTGACTTACTAGTAGATGATAACTTTATTACTACAACTTTAAGTAACAGTAATTTAGAACTTCGTGCTAATGGCACTGGAGATGTTTTAATACCGAATAATGATGTTACAATAGATAATACCTTAAATGTTGACGGTATAACAACTCTTGCAGCAACTACAATTAACGGAGTAGTTACAGCCTCTAGCGATGTAGAAGTAAACGGAGACTTTACAGTTAATGGTAACCATTTTATTACAGGTGGCACATTTATTAACGGTACAGCACAATTTGAAGATATACAAATAGCTGGCAATGTTATCCAAACAACTGAAAGTAACAGCGATTTAGAAATTAGAACACAAGCTGGTCAAAATATTTTAATACCAACTAGTGATGTAAGCGTAACTGGTAACTTAACTGTTAGCGGACAACTTACTGTCGGTGATATTCAAAGCACAGGTACTATTGAAGCAAATAACTTTACTACTGGCGATGTATTAATTGACGATAACTTTATTACAACTACAACGTCTAACAGCGACTTAGAGCTACGTGCTAATGGAACTGGTAAAGTAGTAGTACAAGACAATTTACAAGCAACACAAGACCTTACAGTAAGCGGAACGACTACTTTAAACAGTACTGTAGGCATAAACGGAACGCTTACACATGTAGGCAATACTGTACAAACAGGAAACTTTACACAAACAGGTACAACTGATGTTACTGGTAACTTAACTGTTACTGGAGATGCTGATTTTGAAGGCATAGCAATATCAGGTAACACTATTAGTGGCACACAATCAAATGCAGACTTAGAAATAAAAACGTCTGGTACTGGAGATATATTATTTCCAAATAATGATTTACAAGTTACAAATGACTTTGTAGTTGGCGGCACACTAACAGTAGGAAACTTAACAGCATCAGGAACAATTGAAGCACAAAAGTTTTCAACTGGTGATATATGTATCGACGATAACTTTATTACAACTACATTAAGTAATAGTAACTTAGAGTTACGCACAGCAGGAACAGGCGCTGTCCTTATTGATGACTTTGATATTAATGGAAGCACACTATCAACAAGTAGTACTTTAACTATAAGTCCTGATACTGGTTATACAAATTTTACTGGTACTGGCGCAATTAATATTCCAGTTGGTACAACTTTACAAAGACCAGCAAGCGTTACACTTGGCCAAATTAGATATAACCAAGATTTAAATAGATTTGAAGGGTATAACGGAACTAATTGGATTATACTACAAGGTGTTGAAGATTTAGACGGCGATACAAAAGTTACAGCAGAACTAGTTGAAGGCCAAAATGATAATATTATTAGATTCTATACACAAGATACTGTAAGAGCTAATATTGATTCAAATAGATTTTATGCAGATAGATTTGCTGTTGATGATGTACAAATTGAGCAAAATACAATTAGTACAATTACAACAGATCAAGATTTAATATTAAGTGCGGCTGGAACTGGTAGAGTTGTAATAGAGAATTTTGCCTTCGACGGCAACAGGATAATAAATACAGTATCGAATAGTATAACTCAATTTGAGAATACAAATAACGGTTATGTCAAGTTTGCTGGAACAGGCGGACTTGTTATACCGAGTGGTACTAGTGCAGAAAGACCTGCGGTGGCTTACAGAGAAGTAGGCATGACCAGGTTTAACACTGAAGACGACAGAGTTGAAGTATTTGATGGCATAAACTGGGCATCTTCAGCTGGTGCGGGTTCAGGTATTAATCCTGCCGACGCAGCAGATTTAGCAATTGAAACAGTTTTATACTTAGGATAATAAATGGCAACGATATTTAAAAATAAAGTTATTAACAATGTAGGAACACAGCCTATAGACATTATAGAAACTAACTCGGCGACTCGAGTCACAGTAATTGGATTGAGTTTAACTAATCTTACTGATAGTTTTGTGTATGTTAGTGTGCTTTTAAAAGACGATACAAGTGTTACAGGGCATTATATAAAAGATACGTTGCTTCCAGCAAATACAAGTTTACGTGTTGTCGCAACAGGTGAAAAATTAATTGTTGCACCTGATAATTGTGTGCAAGTAGTTGCAAGTGCAGATGATGCTGTTGATGCTGTAGCAAGTTTTGTGGAGATAGTATAATGAGTCATTATATAGGAAGTAACCCAACAGACGTACAAAACGGATTTATCAAAAGATATTTTTACGGTTTACGTAGAAATGATGACGGTGAATTATTTTTAGTAAGAGTTGATCAATTAGCAGGCGGCGATGTAAATAGCATTACTATTAACGACCTAGGTGTATCAGAAGAAAACTTTTTAGACTTTGAAGAAGGTATTGATTACTTAGATGGTATTGATGAAAATAAAGATATTGTTTATCCTAACTTACGTTATCCACAACTACGTTGGGACGGTAGAAGTTTAACATATTATGTTGAAGCAACCACAGGACATTTTGTTCAAGCAGTGAGTGAAAAAGTAACATTTGAAGATAATATTAGTTCACCGGCATACGGTGAAGGTGTAGATAATACGGTATTGATTCCTGGAGAAACAGGCGGACCAGGACCAGGATACTAGAGGAAAAATAAATGGCAGAATTTAAACTAGAACGTTTTAAGTATACATGGAAAGGTGAATGGACAACAGGCACCGTATACAAACGTGATGATATTGTAAGAGTTGGTGGTAAGTCATATGTATGTTTAGAAGGACATACAGCAGATGCTAAATTTAAAACAGACTTACTGGCAGTACTTGAAGGAAGTAATCCGCCACAAGCAGCTCCAAGATGGCGCTTAATGACAGATGGTCGTTCTTACAGAGGACAGTGGGCTACAGCAACTACGTATGCAATTAGCGACATTGTTGAAAAAGACGGCTCGCTTTGGGTTTGTATTAACGAACACGATTCTACAACTTTTGTCACAAATGAAGATGACTGGTCACTACTAGCATCACATATAAAATACACAACAAATTGGCAAACAGCAACCGACTACGGTCCGGGCGCATTAGTAAAATACAATGGTATAGTTTATAAATGTATTGAGCCACATGTATCAGGTCTGTTCTTAGAAGATAACCTTGTTACAACACCAACAACATTACAAGTTGCTGTTGTAAGAAATGCAGAAGACACAGCTAACATTTATACAGTAAACGGTATTCCGCAAGCAGCACTTACACTTGCTAAAGGTAAAACATATGTGTTTGATCAAAGTGCTCCAACAGACGGTACTGATGACACTAACAAATTCTTTGGAGGCGGCCTTGACTTAAATGGCGATCCAATAGTAAATCCTCATCCATTATTACTAAGTGATCAAGAAGACGGACCTTCAGGTGATCCAGCAGGAACAATTTACGGAAATGGCGTAACGTATCTATTAAACGGAAACGAAGTAACGCAACAAAATTACATTGCTAATTTTGGTACAGCAGAAACAAGACAAGTTAGAATATCAGTTCCATATACAGCACCTGAAAACTTATATTACTATTGTAGATATCATACAGGTATGGGCGGCACACTTACAATAGATAATTCAGCAGAAGTTGCTTGGGAAGTGTTCCATAGTGGAATTGAATATGCAGGTGCATGGGCAAGAGAAACTTTATATAGAACAAACGATCTTGTACTATATGGCGGCAGTATTTGGAGATGTACAGAAACACACCAATCAGCAGTTTTAGGTACATTAGATGTTAACGGCAAACTTGCTGATCAACTAGACATTACAAAATTTAATATAGAACTACCTGGCTTTCAATATGAGTCAGAATGGAGCAACACAGCAGAATATCAACCAGGTGACGTTGTACGTTATGGTGGTTACTTATACTTTGCTTCTAAGTACAATAGAGATGATCAACCAGCACAATCACAAGACAGTACACAAAGTTGGGTTGAACTACAATACGGTTACAACTTTAGAGGCGACTGGGTAGACGGTGATGAATATAATCCAGGTGATATGGTATTACGTGGTGGTGAACTATATATGGCACTTGTGTCAATTGGTAGTACTGAAGTTGACGGAAGTACGTCAGATTATTTACAAACAGAAAAATGGCAGTTAGTTATTCCAAGTAAAACTTGGGGACAAGCATGGTTATCTGGTTCACGATATGATGTAGGTACTGTTGTTTATCACTTTGGTAATGCATATGTTTGCAATACGTGGCACGTTGCATCCAATGATAACTTTCCGGGCGATAACGGTAGTGGATACTTTTATTGGGACTTGCTAATACAATCAGGCCAACCATCGGGCTTGTCATCATTAGGCGACTTACTTACATACAACCTAAGTAGATCTAACGTTGGTGACGGAAGTACAATTGGCCCTACAAGAGTACCAATAGGCGAACAAGACAATTTACTAGGTATTGACGATTCTGACAATATATTTTGGAGAGATTATATTCGAACAGCAGGTGAAATATTTGTAGGCGTACACGGAATGGATGCCACAGGATATGGACTATCACCGGATAAGCCGTTTAAATCTGTAAGACATGCTGCTGAATATGTACAAGATACATTTCCAGCACTAACACCTATCAAAATAAAAGTTAACACAGGAAGATACACAGAAATAGGACCAATTACTGTTCCAGCAGGCTGTGTTGTAATGGGAGACGAACTACGTTCTACTACTATAGTTGCAACTCCGCCAAAAGAAGAATATCAAAACGAAACAGAACAGCTTGCAGATATGTGGAACTATATTGAAAGCATTCTGTTAAGTTTATATTCTAATATTGATGTTCCGGCACTACCAGGTAACACATTAACATTAAATAAAACACCGAGTATTTTAGGGTTATCAGAATCAAACTTAACAAACACGTTGTTTACTGTTATTAAACAAAAAATAGAGTTTAATGCAGGAAGTGGAGAGATTGATCCTCCTATAACAGGAACAAATATTCAAACAGCAGATGTGCAGAGACGTCAAACAGCAACTAAACTAGCAAGTATTCAAGAATGGTTATCACAACAAGTTGAAGCTTGGGTAAGACAAACATATCCAGATAAGGTTTTTAGAACAAACAGAATTGCAGAAGACTTTTTACACTTTTTTAAAGCCGTAGTATATGACTTGCGATATGAAGGTACTTATAAATCAGTACTATCAGGCGAACGATATGCAAACGCAATTACAGGAAGTAAACTATCTGATTTATTTAGACATAGAGATACAACAGGATTGCGTCAATGTACAATTGAAGGACTTGACGGAGCTCTAAACCCGCCAGGAGTATTCGACTTATACCAACGTCCAACATCAGGTGCATTTACAGCACTTGATCCAGGTTGGGGACCAAATGATGAAAGTGCATGGATTAACCGTAGATCACCTTATATTCAAGGTGTAACAACGATTGGTACAGCATGTACAGGTATGCGAGTAAATGGATTATTACACAACGGTGGTAATAAGTCTATGACAGCAAACGATTATACGCAAGTATTAAGTGATGGTATAGGCGCATGGATATCAGACAATGGTAGAGCAGAACTTGTATCAGTGTTTACCTACTATAATCAGGTTGGATACTTAGCAGAGCGTGGCGGCATTATCCGTGCAACAAACGGTAATAACTCATACGGCGCCTATGGTTCAATTGCCGACGGCATTGATCCTAATGAAGTTCCTACTGTAGGAAGTGTGTTTAATAGAGATAACGAAGCAACTGTAGACGGTGTGTTTGCAGGAGCATTTGGTGATGAAATCTTTGTATACGAATACGAAAATGCAGGCGAAAACTATACAACAGCAACTAGTACAATAACAGGTGCAGGTGCAAACGCAAACGCACTACATGAAGATATTAGACACGGGGCATTATTCCAATCAAGAATTGTTAACCCTGCAGACAGTGGAGCTATTGGAGGTGTAGGATATACTAATATTCAAAACCAAGCAACTCAGGGAGATACAACTTCAATTACACTAAATCCAAACGATACATCAACAGAAGATGATCTTGTTGGACAAGCAATATATATTATTTCAGGTACTGGTACAGGACAGTATGGTTACATACAAGCATACAATGAACTAAACAGTACAGCAACAATATATAAAGAAAGCACACAAACACCAGGATGGGATCATGTACTTCAAGGAACACCGATTGAAGCATTGTTAGAATCTAATACTAGATACAAAATTGAACCAAGAATTATAGCAAGTAAACCAACATTTACATCAACTAATTATAACATCTTAAATGGTAGAGATATTATTGATATAACATTTAGTAACACTACTTTTGAATTTACGGGCATAGAAGGTACAGCAGGTACAGGCGATGTTGAAACTCAAGATGGCTTAGTTGCAACAAACGCAACATTTGATATTAAGAAAAACGGTTTAAATTATGAAGTAACAATTACAGATGGCGGCCTAGGATATGCGGTTGGTGATACAATTACAATTTTAGGAAGTGTACTTGGCGGTGAAGATGTAACTAACGATTGTATTATTAAAGTTGCAAGTGTTACTGATGATAGTTCAAACTCGATTGTAACTATTGTTGTAACAGGTACAGGACGAAGCGGCAAGTTTGTTGCTATTGCAAAACCAAACTTTGCACTAACTAGTGACACTGGCCAAGGCTGGGACGAATCATTATTACCAAACGCTACAGCAATTGACTGGATTAAAGTACAAGCAGGTAACAATAGATTTGTTGCTATTGCAAAAGGCACTGATGAAGCAGCTTATAGTTTAGATGGTATTAATTGGACAACAGTTACATTACCATTTGTTGAAAACTGGGTTGATATTGAATACGGTGAAGGTAGATTTGTTGTTATTGCCGAAAATTCAACAACAGTAGTTCAATCAGCAGATGGCATAACATGGACATCTAGTAACATGCCTAACGATGCTATTGGAGATAGTGCATCAGCAGAATGGCAAGCAATAACATATGGTAAAGGTAAATTTGTTGCTGTTGCGGGTAATGACGGTACTGTAGGACACAGTACAGATGGTACATCATGGACATTTAACGCAGGATTTGTAACTACAGCTAATATACAAGTAGCAGGACTTGCATACGGAAATAATAGATACTTAGCATTGTTAGAAACAGGCGAAACATATTATAGCTTTGATGGCTCAACATGGACACAAGGCACAGACGTTCCTACACAAGACGGATCAACTATAATGAAATGGAACGATATGAAATTTGCAGAAGGTGTGTTCTTTGCAATATGTGATGCTAATAACCAGATAGTTGGCGGCGAATTAGACGGCAACAATACAAACTTTGCTGCAACAACTGAAGATGGTCTAGTATGGACAAGCAGAACATTAGATGAGTCACTACCATATTATGGCATAGGATTTGGCGTAATAAACAATGTAGGTAGTTGGATTATAGGTAGTAAAAATATTCAACTTAACGGTATTTCAAAAATAGAAACAGGAGCTCAAGTAAAAGTTAGAGCTAAACTTGGAAGCGGCGGCCTAATACAAACAATTAAAATATTAGATCCAGGTAGCGGTTATACACAAGCAAATCCTCCAGTATTTACAATTACTGACAATAAATTTACAGCTGCTATAGGTTGGGAAAACAGAGTTGGCTCAGGCGTACTTGCACAACCAAGTTGGGTAAACAGGGGTATTGGATATAGATCGAGTACTACTAAAGTTACTGTAACAGGTGACGGTTATGCAGACAATATACCAGAAACAAACATTATTAAAATATCAGGATTACCTCGTGTACCAACAATCGGTAGTCAATTATTGTTTCCAAATATTTTAGATGATAATACTATAGATCCAAATGATCTTAAGAGCTTTAGAGTTGCGATTGCAACAGACTTAGGTGACGATGGTACGGGTAACGGTACAAAACTTGTACAATTCCAAATTAGTCCAAGGATGCGTACTGAATTTGATCTTGTACACGGAACTAGTGTAACAATTAACGAAAACTTTAGTCAGTGTAGAATTACAGGTCATGACTTCCTGGATATTGGTACAGGAAACTTTATAGAAACAAATTATCCAGACATTTATGCAGGCGGTAATTACTTTCGAAGTGCTCCTGAAAATGAAGTATATGAAACAGCTGGAGGACGTATATTCTACGTAAGTACAGACCAAGATGGTAACTTTAGAGCAGGAGAACTGTTTAGCGTTCAACAGGCAACAGGTGTTGTTACTATTAGTGCTGAATTTTTTGACTTAGACGGCCTTAGTGAATTATCACTAGGTGGTGTAAGATTAGGCGGCTCGGGTGCTGTTGTAAGAGAATTTAGTACTGATCCAACATTTGCTGAAGATTCAAATAATGTTATTCCAACACAAAGAGCTATTGCAACATTCCTTGCAGATAGATTAAGTGTTGGCGGATCCGACTTAGAATTAAACGCAATACAAGCAGGCCAAATTTATATAGGTGGCGAATTAAATGAAATAGGCAACATACAAAACAAGATAATAAATGTTGCTGTTCCGGTACATATGGAAGGTTCAAATGCTCTTGGTAATACCACTGGCTTAGGTGGATCATATGTGGGACAAATGATGTTACTTCGAAACTTTGAAGATAGTATGAAGTAATTTTAAAGGAAGAATAAAAATGTATAAATACAATAACGGAGCATTACAAAATGGCAGAATTTAAACTAGGTAGAATCAGATTTGTGTGGAAAGACGCATGGTCATCTGCCAACACATATTATAAAGACGATGTTGTAAGGTTCGGAGGCAAAGTATATATTTGTGTGATTGGTCATACAAGTGCTTCGGAATTCTTTACAGACTTCGAAATAGTACCACCTAAATGGAACTTGGTGAGTGACGGTCAAACTTGGAAAGGTGACTGGACTATATCAACAGGTTATGTTTATGGCGACATTGTACAATATGGTGCAAGATTATATATTTGTAAAGTTGTTCATACATCACAAGCAACAGTAGCAGCAGGCCTAGAAACTGATATTGCTAACTGGGATGTGTATGCAGAAGGACTTGACTGGAAAGGTGAATGGACTGTAGATACAAAATATCTAATTAATGATATTGTAAAATATGGTGGACAAACTTATGTTTGTAAAGTTTACCATACATCTGCTGCAACCGAAGCTGACGGGCTAGAAGTTAACCAAGCAAACTGGGATGTCTTTAATGCTGGCATCGAATACAAAAGTTCTTGGGCAACTGGTACTAGATATAAAGTTAATGACGTAGCACAGTATGGCGCAGCTCTTTGGATTTGTACAGCAGAACATACAGCTGCTACATTGTTTAGCACAGACAATGCAAACTGGGAACAGTTTGTAAGAGGCTTCCAATTTGAATCAGATTGGGAAGCATTAAGAAATTATCAAAAGGGTGATATTGTACGTTACGGTGGTAACCAATATATTGCTTTAACAAATCATGCAGAAAAGAATCCAGTAGTTGAATCAACAGACTGGCAATTATTTTCACAAGGATTAAGATTTTTAGGAGACTGGCAAGATGACAGTACTCTACAAGATTATAGAGTGGGCGAAGTTGTTAGATACGGTGGATATACATATCTTTGTATTCAAGACCACCAAGATCAAAAACCAACAAATACAACTTACTGGCAGAGACTTAACACTGGCTTACGTTGGAGAGGCGCATGGGTAGATGATGTAGAATACTTACAAGGTGATGTTGCACGTTATGGTGATAACTCATATGTTTGTGTATTAGGTCACTTCTCAGAAGGCGATGACTTTTCGACTATTCAAGTTGGAGCAGGCGGCGGAGGAGCAGAAAATTCACGCCCAGATTTAGATGTATCAGGTACTTATTGGCAAGTAATTGCTATTGGTAATGAAGCAAGTGTACTTACTACCAAAGGCGATTTAGTTTATTATTCCGCTGGTGGACCTGCAAGATTACCAATTGGTGAAGAAGGACAATTTTTACAAGTAGGCGCAAACAATGTTCCTGAATGGGCATACTCGGGTGTAGCAGATGACATATACTATGTTGCTACTCATGGTAAAGATGAGGCAAGTCCTATTGCAGGTAGAACACTTGATAGACCATGGAAGTCTATACGTTATGCTTGTGAACAAGTTGAAAACGGAGCAAAGAATCCGCATGCAAAAAAATTATTAGAACAAAATAGATACTTTATACAACGTGAAATTGTAGAGTGGACTGATGCACAAATTACAAGTAACATAGCACCATTTGCAACAGGCTTTGATTACGATAGTGCAAAATGTGAAAGAGATATGGGTTATATTGTTGATGCACTTATTCACGATGTTACCCACGGCGGCAATGTTAAATCAAGAGAAGCAGCGTTATCGTATGTTAATGATACAGTTGGCTCACCTTATTTGACACAAAAAGCAGAAACTAAAGCAAGTATTAATTACGGGCTAACAGTTATACAAGCGGTATTAAATCAAACAGCACCAGCTGTAAATTATCAAGTTAACAATGGTGATAATTCAACAGCAGTTGTTGCACAAATATTTGATGCAAATATTACAGCAGAATCAGTATACAGTGATATTACAGGTCTTGTAAAAATTATTACAGATGCTATTACAGCAGGCGTTGCAACAGGTATTCCAAATAGACTTATTTCTAGTACACTTATTAAAGTTGCAACCGGCAAATACTACGAAGTATTACCAATACGTGTTCCAGCAGAAACTTGTGTTATAGGTGACGAACTACGTGCAACTAATGTACAACCTAGAAAGTCTAACAATTCAACGTTAACTGATGCAGGCGACTTCTTATACAGTAATACAGCAATTGAAAGAGTAGAAGCAATTATCGGTGACATTGTTGAAGGTGTTTCGGTAACAGCAACTACTGGAAATACACAAGCACAGAGTGCTTTATATCCGTTAGCAAATAGTGAAACAGGATATGTAAGAAGTGCTGTTGAACAATTAACAAGGTTATATAGACGTAGAACTGACTGGGCGTTAGGTCGTAAAGAAGAAGCGATTGCAACATTTACACTAGCAGACGAAATGACAGATCCGAATGCAGGATATGCTAGAAACTTATTAATTGCAAACAGAGATTTCTTAAAAGCAGAATTAATTGGATATATTACAGAAAACTATCCAAGCCTAAAATACAGCAAAACAGCATGTAAAAAAGATGTTGGATACTTAATTGATGCTGTATCATATGACTTAACATACGGCGGCAACTGGCAATCAGTAAATGCAGGTGAAGCATATCATGTAGGTGCAAGTGCAAATTTACCAGCGGCACAGAAAGCGGCAACACTTGCAGCTTATGGATACTTAAAAGGTATTATGCAAACTGTAGGTAGAAACATTACTGTTACTCCTGGTACACAATCTACTGTAACACAAGTAGTAGGAACACCAGGCGATGCAACAAGTGCAACTACAATTGGTGGACTACTAGATGACTTTATTAATATTGTTGACAACGGCACTGGTAGTGAAACAATAACATATCCAAGTATTACTGGCGCAGCGGCAGGGTTACAAACTGACCATTCACTACTAGGATCAGCAGCTGCTACAATTAAAACAAATACAACAAACTGGATTACAGCAAACTTTCCTAACTTAACATACGATAGTGCAAAGTGCGAAAGAGATGTTGGTTACTTACTAGACGCGGCAAGATATGATTGGTGTTTAGGTACAACATTTGCATCAACTGTAGCGGCAATAAGTTATTTAAGAAAGCCAAGTGCTAAAGTAACAGGTGTCCAAAAAGACGCCACACTAGGAAGTTATGAGTTTGCAAGAAACGCAGCAAGAGCTGAAGTTTCAGAAGCAATAAGTTTAGCGCAGATTAATAATACATTTGTTACAACTAATGACATTATATTAGGCGGAAGTAATGAAGGTACTAACAGAGCATCTGATCAGCAAGACGTTTATGCAGGTATACAGCAGCTTGAGCTTAACAAAGAGTTTATCGCAAAAGAAGCTACATCATATGTAAATGATTACTATTCAGATACAGTTACAGCAACAACAGCATCAAGTGGTGCGTTAACTGTAACAAGCACAGGTTGGTTAAGACAAAATAGACCAATTAAATTTACTGGTACTGGCACTGAAGTCGGCGGATTAACTTTAGATACTACTTACTATGTAAAAAATATTTTAAGTTCAACAACATTTACTATTAGTGCAACTATTGGCGGTACAGATATTACTGTAACTGATGATACAGGCGCAATGAGTGTTGAAAAAGATTATGAATATAGTGTAGCACTTTGTGAAAGAGATATTAAATCAATTATAGATGCTATGAAATGGGATTTAAAATATGCTCCAAGTTATAGAAGAACATATACAGGCGGCATTAGTTTAACTGTTCCAGCAACATATAAAACAAGATATGCTTCAAGATTCTATGTAAACAGCGTATTAGGATCACAAGAAGAAGACTTCTACTACCTACGTAATGGTACAGGTATAAGACTACAAACACTTGAAGGTCTTAACGGTGATATGACAGCAGAAACAGCTGCAGGTACAAGTAGGATGACAGCAGGTGCATATTGTTCACTTGATCCGGGTTGGGGACCAGACGATACTAGAGTATGGATTACAGCACGTTCACCATATGTACAAAACTGTACAACATTTGGTAATGCGGCAACTGGTCAAAGAATTGACGGTGCATTACACAACGGTGGTAACGATTCGATTGTTAGTAACGACTTTACACAGGTCATAAGTGACGGTATTGGCGCACACATTCTTAACAACGGTAGAGCAGAACTTGTGTCAGTGTTTACATATTACTCACACATTGGTTACCTAGCAGAAACAGGCGGACGTATACGTGCAACTAATGGTAATAACTCATACGGAGATTTTGGTTCAGTTGCTGAAGGCGTTGATCCAGAAGAAACACCAACAACAGGTATTGTAGACAACAAAACACAATATAATGCTACTATAGCATCAGCTGTAACTGATCAAGATAAAATACTTACAGCAGAATTTACACATGCTGGTAATGATTATACTGAAGTAAACTTTAACACATTTGGACCAGGAACTGGCGAAGTTTTAATTGGTGACGAATTTAGAGACGAAGCACTAATACAAGCTCGTGTTATTGATGATGCAGTAGACGGCGATGCAGGTGGTGCTGGCTATTTAACAGCAAGTAACACAGCACAGGCAGGCGATGCAACAAGTATTACACTATCAGCTACTGACGGTAACTTAAACAGTTCATACCCAGGTATGAAAGTTGTAATCGTTGGTGGTGCCGGTGCAGGATTATATGCTTTAATTAATACATATGATGCAGGTACAAAAGTAGCAACAGTTATTAAAGAATCAGACGGTACAGCAGGTTGGGACCATTTTGTTCCAGGCACAACACTAGTTACACCAAACGCTTCATCAACATATGAAGTTGAACCAGCTGTTTCGTTTAGCGCACCAGTTAAGACTTCCAGCAATGCATCAATTCCATCAAATGTATATGAGGACCTTGGGTTCTTTGAGACATCACAGCAAGTTAATAACCAAGCAGCTACTACATATACAGGATCAGGTTCAAATGCTACATTTAATATAGACAGAGTTGGATCTAAGTATTATGTTGCACTTAACAGTGCAGGTAGTGGTTATGTAAGACTAGAAACTATTACTATAGCAGGTACATCATTAGGTGGAACAAGTCCTGCTAATGACCTTGTAATTACACTTACATCAATTGGCGTAAGTGGTGATGTGATTGACTTTGACTTTACAGGCATTGGACGCAGAGGTGCTTATGTAGCACTTAGTGACGATACATCAGTAGCAACAAGTTATGATACATCAACCTGGGCTAGTAGCACACTTCCACAGCAATGTGATAGGTTTACAACAGGCTTACTAGATGATGGAAGTTCACAGTTTAAATCAAGTGCATTTATTGCTGTTGCAACAGGATCTAGTAATGCTGTACTAAGTCAAGACTTAGCAACATTTAGTACATCAGCTTTACCAGGAGGGTTAGACACTTCAACTGGTGTTGATGTACAATACGGATACTTAGGTGCAGGTACAAACAGATTTGTTGTAATTGGACAAAACGATACAGACATTGCTTATTCAGACGATGCAGGGACAACTTTTACACTAGCAAGTAGTGCATTACCTAATACAGGATTTACAAGTATTACTAGGGGTATGGGACTATATGTTGCTGTACGTACAGGATCTAATCAAGTAGCATACTCAACAGACGGTATTACATGGACAGCATCAACATTACCGGCAAGTTTAAACTGGAGTAAAGTTGTTTGGGGTAATGGTAGATTCATTGCAATAGCAGACAACAGTGTTAATGCAGCTTATAGTTTAGATGGTGTTAATTGGACAGCAACTACAATTGGTACTGACGGAGCAGCTCTTCCAACAGACATTGCATACGGGCAAGGTATGTTTGCAGTAACAAGTGCAGATACTAACACTATAGCTTATAGTGAATATGGACTAACATGGAACACCCAAACAATTCTAGCAAATGTAAGCGGGTATAAGTTAGTAACATTTGGTAATCCAAATAGAGAACCGTTCTTTGTATCAATACAGGACGGCACAACAACAGATGTTGCTGTAACTAAACTCGGTGCAAGAGCACGTGGTAGAGTAAACATTGCTAATGAAAAAGTATTCGAAGTAAAACTAGCAGAACCAGGTAGTGGTTATGGATCAACACCACCAACAATTACTATTACTGATCCAAACAACACTGATGATGTTGTATTCCAAAATAGACTTGGAGACGGAGCATTAGGTAATCCTAGTTTTGCAAATAGAGGTACAGGCTTTAGTGCTGCAAGTATGGAAGTTGATGCACAAACATCAAATGGTAATGCAGACTTCTTACAGAACGGATCATTTGTTGCTGTAAAACGTTTAACAGAAAGACCAGTAGCTGGTTCAAACATTACGTTTGCAAGTTTACCAGGACAGTTCTTTAAACTAGTTACTGTTGTTAGTTTCTTAGGAACTAACCCAGGATCACATACAGCATTCTTACAATTAAGTCCATCAATGACAATTGGAGACGCACCTACAGACGGCGACGGAGTAACTTCAAGAATTAGATATTCACAAGTACGTCTAACAGGACATGACTTCTTAGACATTGGTACAGGTAGTTTTGCAGAAACAAACTATCCTGGGCAACCAACACAAAATCCAGACCAAACTAAAGAAACATTTGATGTTAACGGAGGACGAGTGTTCTTTACATCAACTGACCAAGATGGTAACTTTAGAGTTGGTGACTTGTTCCAAATTGAACAAGCAACTGGTGTTGCAAACTTGAATGCAGAAGCATTTAACATCGCAGGACTACAGGAACTTACATTAGGTGAAGTTACACTAGGTGGTAACTCGGCTGCAGTAAACGAATTTAGTACTGACCCATTCTTTACAGCCAACAGCGACAGTGTTGTGCCAACTCAACGTGCGATTAAAGCGTATATTGAAGCACAAATTGGTGGTGGTGGTGCCGCGTTGAACGTGAATAGTGTTACAGCTGGTGACATTTTTATTAGTTCAAACATTATAACAACGGCAAGTGGAGAGTTGATAAATATAACAGCAAACATGAACTTTACTGGTCCTGTAACAGGATATCCTTTAGCATACCAGTACTTTTTAAGATAATGGAGAAAAATTAAAATGGCAAACGGAAGATTAGGAGCAGCAGATTTATTAGCTGCTACAAATACAACAGTATACGAGGTGCCTGCAGATAATTTCGCTGTTGTTACACTTAGCGTATGTAATAGAGACGCAGGTAACAGAGAGGTTAGAGTTGCACTAGCAAGTGCTGATACGCCAACTGGTGCTGAGTGGATCGAATACGATACTGAATTAGTAGGTAACGGTACACTAGAACGATCAGGAATTGTGTTAGATGCAGGAAAGAAGCTTGTTGTATATAGCAATAGTTTAAGTGTTTCAGCTGTAGTTTACGGTTTAGAAACATCAACAGTATAAGGAAAATATAATGCGTAGAATAGGAATAGGAACAGCCGGTGACCCGATTTTGGGTAAATCGTTAGTACTTAAGAATACTTTAACAACTTTGGACGTTGATGCCGACTTGATACTAAATCCTAACGGCGCTGGCGAAACTAAAGTATCAGGAAATATGGAAGTACTACTTGGTGCATCAATAAAATGGGCCGATGCCGACGGCAGTAATTATGTGGGATTAACAAGCCCGACAACAGTTGCTAGTAACATAACATTTACTTTACCAGCAGATTACGGAAGCAATGCACAGGTATTAACATCAAACGGCTCAGGAACATTAAGCTGGACAACGCCCGGTATCAGCGTTACTAATGATACAGGTACAGCAAATAATAATAACTACTTATTGTTTTCATCAACTGATAGTGGTTCAATTACAGGAGTAAGTGTAAGTAATAATAAACTTGCATATCAGCCAAGTACAGGCAACTTATTTGTTGGTATTATTGCCGGCGGCGAAGGCAACGCCGATAATCTAGTACTTAGAAGTACTACATCAGGCACAAAAGGACAAGTGTATGTTGATGAAAGTACAGCAAGTAGTTCAACAACAACGGGTGCATTGAGAGTTGTAGGCGGCGTAGGTATAGGCGGAGCATTATATGTCGGCGGCACGTTTACAGCACAGTCAATAACAGAAACTTCAAGTATTGCACTTAAAGAAAATGTACAACCAATTGAAAATGCATTAGATAAAATTGTACAATTGGCTGGCGTTATATATGATAGAAAAGATGGTTCAGCTACAAATGAACCTGGTTTGATTGCAGAAGATGTTAAAAAAGTAATACCAGAACTTGTTACAGAAAATGCAGAAAGCGTTTACTATACAAAAATTGGTGCATACTTAATTGAAGCAATTAAATCATTAAAAGAAGATCTCGATAATGTGAAGCAGAAGCTGGGGTAATACATGGCTGATCTAAAGAACACAGTTATAAGTGATGTTGGAGCAATAACATTACCCAAAGGTGGGACTGCACAACGTCCTACAAATCCTCCAGAAGGAGCAATGCGTTATAACACTGATTTAGGTTATACTGAATGTTACTGGAAGGGCTATTGGTTTGATTTAGCAACAGGTGCAGATAAACCTGTAATGCTAAATTTAGTTGCACACTTTGATGCAAATCACCCTGATAGTAATACCGGCTCTGGAAATATATGGTATGACATTTCTGCTAATAACAACGATGCAAGTCTTGTAGGTATTACTAGAACTACTAGCACTCCAGGAAGTGTGCTTCAAACAGCAGGTAACAACAGTAGCTATATTGAAATGGATTCAAATGCAAACGGTGCATTTAATTTAACTAATCCTCCAGAAGGATATACTGTTATTGTTTGTCAAAGATTTAGCGGTGGCACACAAGGTAGAATGTTAAACGGTCGCAGAAACAACTGGCTTTTAGGCCATTGGAGTAGCGGCATGGTTGAACATTATGCTGAAGGTTGGATATACGGTGCATCTGGCGGTGGAACACGATATACGGGTGATCAAGTTTGGCGTGTTCATGCAGCTGTTGGAAGACCATCAGCAGACTTTTATGAATTTTGGGTTGACGGACAGCGATTAGCTGGACCTAGAGACACTGGCGGATCACAAGGACCTAATGGATTTGTAGTAGGTATATACGGCAACAGTATGAATTCAGAACACTCAACAGGTCAAATATCAGAAATATTAATCTACAACAGAGCAATGCGTCCAGAAGAAACAAAACAAAGTATGATGGCTATGATGAAGAAAAACAACATTGACTGCACTAGGTATTACGATCAAGGATAATAAAGAATGGCTATACTAAAAAGTACAATAATAAACGACACAGGGTATTTAAGTTTACCTACAGGAACAACTGCACAAAGATTATCAACGGTTGCAGGAACGCTTGTATACTTTACTAGTGTAGGTTCTACCCAATGGACTGTACCTGCTAACGTAGATAGTGTTGAAATATTAGTTGTAGGCGGCGGCGGAGGCGGCGGCTCGGATATGGGCGGCGGTGGCGGAGCCGGTGGTGTAATTTATGATGGTACATATCCAACTGTTCCGGGACAAAGTATTCCAATCACAATTGGCGGTGGAGGAGTTGGTGCATCAGCAGGTGTAGGACAAGCAAGAGGTAGTAACGGCGGCGACACTACATTTGGAACTATCACAGCACATGGTGGCGGTGGTGGTGCAAGTTGTCACGATAGATCAACTTCACCAGCAGGTGATGGAGCATCAGGTGGCGGAGCATCAGGTGGTGCTGTTCCTCCAAGTGGTGGCTCAAACACTGATATTAATGGTAACGGACTTATCGGTAACGGCGGCT
>Ga0209137_1000890_pt1 | contig 30064 bp, 24 predicted proteins | sample SaaInl5LU_22_DNA_FD_184642 | JGI IMG/M metagenome (GOLD analysis project Ga0209137, IMG submission 184642) | Marine microbial communities from expanding oxygen minimum zones in the Saanich Inlet - ESP_105LU_22_DNA (SPAdes) (version 2) | ecosystem: Environmental > Aquatic > Marine > Intertidal...
CGATTCAAGTGGTGAACGGCGTAGGCCAGATCCTCGTGAATGAGCCGATCGCCAAGCAGGACGGCGTTGTGGAGATCCCGATGGATCTGCGCAATTTGCCTAAGGGTGTGTACACCATCCGCTTGAGCGGCGAGCAAGGCGAAAGCAACCTCCGCGTGGTGCTTCAGTAAGTCGCCCCAATCGGAAACGATTATCCACAAGCCCCCGGCCCAGTGCCGGGGGCTTTTTTTTGCCCCGTACTTTTGACGGATGCAAAACGCGATTCAAATCGGAGACCTGGTGACTTTCCTCGATGAAGTCGGGGAGGGGTGCGTGATTGCTGTGGATGGGAATCAAGTGCAAGTCCAGGTCGGTGATTTCTCTCGCTGGCATGACTTGGAGGAGCTCATACCACGCGACCGAGCCATGGATCACTTGTTGTCGAATGGCCCAGTCAAACAGAAAGACTTAGAGATTCAGGCGATAAATGAACCCGCACTGCCCTCCATGCAGGCGGCCAAGCTCGGAGCGCGAGAGGTAGATCTTCATTTGCACGAGCTCCCCCCGTTGCATATCGGGGCTACGGATCACGAAAAGTTACTCCATCAACTACACTATGCCCGAACTGCGATCACCCAAGCCAGATCCTCAGGTGAGCGCAAACTGGTTTTAATTCATGGGAAAGGCACAGGGCGCTTGCGCCATGAACTAGAGCAAATGCTGCGAAAGGACCAAGGTCTGCGCTATTATGACGCTTCCTATCAACTCTTTGGACAAGGGGCTTTGGAGGTGGAAATTTTACGCAGGTAGAAATAGCCTACCTTTGCACTTGCGTACAGCCGGCCTTGTCGCCTTGATTTTCAAGGAGGAAAGTCCGGACAACACAGAGCACCGCGCTTCTTAACAGGAAGGCAGTTGACCCGCAAGGGGAGGCTGACAGCTAGTGCCACAGAGAGGGAAACCGCCACGAGGCATCGATCGAGCACCGTGGTAAGGGTGAAAAGGTGGGGTAAGAGCCCACCAGCAGTTTGGGCAACTGAGCTGGCTAGGTAAACCTCGCGGGTTGAAATGCCATGTAAACCGATGCTTGAGAGCGGCTCGCTCAATGTCGGAGGGTAGGCAGATGGAGCAAGTGGGTGACTGCTTGCCTAGATCAATGACAAGGACGTGCTTCGGCGCGGACAGAATCCGGCTTATACGGCTGTACGTTTTTTTATCACTCCGGCTCAGAAAAGCCACCTACCTTTGCACACTTAAATTTCCCTATGACTTTATTCAACACCCTCGGGCTCAACCAGCCTTTGCTTGACGCGATAGACGCTTTGGGCTTTACCGAAGCAACCCCGATTCAAGCGGAGACCATCCCTGCCTTATTGGCAGACGAGGGAAAGCGCGATATGATCGCTTTGGCCCAAACCGGCACCGGCAAGACGGCCGCGTTTGGACTTCCTATTTTACAAATTCTTGATAGCCAGCGCGGCGCGGAGCCTAAAAAGCCCAGCGTCCTCATTTTATCTCCAACTCGTGAACTCTGTGTTCAAATCGCGGGAGAGATGGAAAAGTATGCCGCAAATATGCGCCATATCCGCCTTCTCGCGGTCTACGGTGGCTCCAGCATTCGGACGCAGCAAACCGCCATGCGCAAGGGAATTGACATCCTTGTGGCTACGCCTGGGCGTATGATGGACTTAGCTCGTCGTGGAGATGTGCAGTTCGATGCCTTGCAAACGCTGGTGTTGGATGAATCCGACGAAATGCTGAACATGGGTTTCTTGGACGATGTTCGCGAAGTATTGGAACAAGCGCCTGACGGCATGAACACGTGGTTGTTCAGCGCGACGTTGCCCAAGCCCATTGAGAAGATCACGAAAGAATTCATGGAGGATCCTTTGCGTGTCCAAATTGGACAGCGCAATATGGCTTCCACCCAGGTAGAGCATTTTGCTTTTTTGACTACCCGTGAGAATCGCTACAAAGGTTTGCGCCGATTGATTGATAGCTCACCAGGGATGTACGCGATGATTTTCTGTACAACAAAAGTTGAAACCCAGGAGACCGCAGAATCGCTTATCGGAGATGGGTATACGGCGGCGGCCTTACACGGTGATCTTTCGCAGCAGCAACGTGATTTGGTCATGCATGCCTTCCGTACCAAGCAAGTGCGTCTATTGGTATGTACCGATGTGGCAGCGCGTGGTATCGATGTGAAGGAGATCAGCCACGTGATTCACCACCGACTTCCGAATGACCTAGAGAGTTACAATCACCGTTCAGGTCGCACTGGCCGTGCGGGCAACACGGGAATTTCTTGGGCGATGGTGACCAATGCTGAAGCGCGTAAGTTGACTGCGCTAGAGCGTGAAATTAAACGTGAAATCAAGCGGGCACAGTTTCCTTCTCGTAACGATGTCGTACTAGGTCAGTTGCAGCATTTTGCGCAGAAGGTTGCGGCACAATCCGAAGGAATGGAGCTTGTAGAAGAGCACGTGGCTTCACTTATGCCCCTTTTTGAAGGTCTTTCAACCAAGGAATTGGTTTCAAAGTTTTTGGCTGCAGAGTTTGACGTTTTATTCCGTCACTACGCAGAGCATGTCGACTTGGACTTGAATCGCAGTGAACGCAAACGCAATGATCGCCAGGATCGCTTTGAGCGTGATGGTGAAGATCGTGGGCCTCGCCACGCTGGCCGCGCGGATGAGCAGCGCTTCTGGATCAACCTGGGTGAGAAACATGGATTTACATGGCCATTGCTCAAGGATTTTGTCCGTGAGGTGGGCCGTTTAGGTGACTTTGATGTTCAAGGAGTCAACGTGGGTCCTGCCCACGGGTATTTCACGATTCCTTCGGGCCGTGCGGACGAAGTGCGTTCTGCCATGGAGAATTCTGAATTTAACGGAATCCGCGTGAAGCTAGATCCGGTAGAGCACCATGTGGGTCGCTATGATCGTCCTCGGGATGACAACGGAAGCCGTATGCGCGGCCGTGGAGGTCGTCCTGGCGGATTTAGTGGAGGGCGCCGAGATAACGCTCGGCCTCAAGGGCGGCCATACAACCGGTCCCCGCGGCGGTAATCGCCTGACGGTAGACCTTGTCTTGGACATCTCCCGCAGCAAACACGCCAGGTCGAACGGTTTCCGTTTTGCCTGGCGTTGTCTTTAAGTAGCCTGTTTCATCCATGGCCAATTGGCCTTTGAATATATCCGTGTTGGGTTTGTGGCCAATGGCAACAAAAAATCCTTTGGCGGGAATGACCGACTCTTCGCCGCTAATGCGATCGCGGACTTTGACGCCTTCTACACTCTGACCGCCTTGGAGTTCTACGGTTTCAGTATTCCAGCGCACTTCAATGTTTGGGGTAGAGAGTACGCGGTTCTGCATGGCTTTGGAGGCGCGCATTTCGTCACGACGCACCAATAATGTGACTTTCGGACAGAGTTTAGCCAAGTAGGTTGCCTCTTCGGCAGCGGTATCTCCACCGCCAACGATCACGACATCCATGCCTTTGTAGAAGAAGCCATCACACACGGCACAAGCACTAACGCCAAAGCCCATAAATTTCTCTTCGGACGGAAGTCCGAGGTATTGCGCTGAAGCGCCGGTACTGATGATCACGCTGCGCGCTTGGATTTCAGTGGTTTCGTCCACGGTTACATGATGCCAGCCGCCGACTTCTTCACTGAATTTTACCTGGGTAACCAAGCCCCACCGTACGTCGGTGCCGAAGCGCTCAGCCTGCTTTTTGAGGTCTTCCATCATCGCATTGCCGTCCACTCCGTCCGGATAGCCGGGGAAATTGTCTACTTCGGTGGTCGTAGTAAGCTGTCCGCCGGGCTGAAGGCCCACATACATAACGGGCTTTAGGTCAGCGCGTGAAGCGTAAATGGCGGCAGTGTATCCGGCGGGGCCAGAACCAATGATGAGGCATTCAATTTGTTCCATAGTGTGGCAAAAATAGGGCTTGGATCGGCTAGAAATGTGACTTTGAATGGACCTAAACTTTCTGGCTTTTGCATATCTTTGCCGCCCTCCTCGGGATGTAGCTCAGGTGGTAGAGTACACGTCTGGGGGGCGTGTGGTCGCACGTTCGAATCGTGTCATCCCGACCAAAGGACCCCTAAACCCGCACTGAGAAGTGCGGGTTTTTTATTGTTAATAGGCTTGCAGTAAGGCATTTGGCTATTTCGAGGCGGGTATATTGACCTTGAGTTTTTGATTCAAAGGACCTGGTTTAGCATGGTTTTCAAAGGGTTTTTTTCGCTGCTTTTTTGAGGGCTCGATAGAAAATGATTGATTTCCAACCGCGAGGAGTGATCGTCTGCCCATGGTCTCAAGATGCTCGTTGTTTAAACATTTACTTTATTCGATAATTAAATAATTGAAAATGAGCATTATAGATCAATAATAGAATTTGTGAACATAGTTTTTAACAAGCCCTTGATTTATTCTATTCTATAAGTACTTTCATAAAGCGCAACAGCAGAACGGCAACGGCCACTGTTGGTCCGAGGGTGCGAAAGGGCCCGAGGATGTGTCTCAAAACCAGCAGACTAACTAGAGGTTAATGTACCAAAAGATCGCGAGCTGAACGAAAGTTAGACCTAGAAATAGGAATGTTTTGAGGGCTGAATGGAAGAGTCTCTGACTTGGCAACAGGAAAGAGAGGACGTAAGGGAGACCGCAAGGCGACCCCAGGACTTCGAAAGAAGGCCTGCTGAGAGCCCCGCAAGGGAGAATCAGAAGTAAAACCAGACAGCAAGTCCGAAGCGAAGCGAAAGTGAGGCTGAGGACAACCAAGTGTGGATTTCGGTCTATACTTGCCTGCAAAGGAAGCCTTAGCGACCGCAAGGAAGCCGAGGGGACCCCTGGATCGCCAGGCTGGCTGTGAACAACGGTTAGAGCGCAGAGCCACGAGGCAACTCGATTTTGGGATAGAAATCGGCTTCCTGAACCACCGCGGACAGGAGGTATGCCACGAGGCAAAAACCGGCTGAAACGGACGATGAAAGAGGCGTCACGAGTACAGAGTTAAATCTGGAAATTTCGGCGGGAGACCATCCCACGGGATGTCATACGCCAGGCAACTGGAGCGTGAAAGGGCGATGTCTACGGATGTCGCCCTTGTCTTTTGCTCAAAATTGGTTTATTCGAGTAGGTCGGCCATTTGCTGTCCTAGAACGGGGGCTAGGGCGACCCCCATGCCGCCCATGCGCGCAGCGACATAGCACTGGTCATTTTCTGCATGTACATAGGGCATTTTGCTGCCATTCGAAGAAAAAGCCATGATGCCGGCCCATCGCTCTTCGATATCGAAAGAGGAAGAAGGCAGCAAGACTTCTCGGGCGTAGCGTTCGAGATAATCCTGGACTTCATTGCTTATCCTGGCTTGATGGCTTTGCTCTGCTTGACGGAAAGCATTTCGGCCACCGCCCAAAAGCAGTCGATCCCCAATGTTTCTAAAATAGAGATACCCTGCATCCGCATGGTAGGTGCCTCGAAATGGGAGGCCTGGAATCGGGGAGGTAAGCAAGACCTGACCTCGCCCGGGAAGTACATCTAGGTGGGGTAGAAGTTCCGAGGCCCAGGCATTAGCCGCTACCACGACTTGACGAGCTTCAATTTCTCCATGCACGCTGGGTATTTTCCAAGTTTCGCCAATTCGTACCCATTCGGTTTTGGGAGGGACGTGTAGACCCTGGCACCACTGAGCGCCGAGCGAATGCACTTTGGCGCTGAGGGCCTGATGGGCTTTACCTGGATGAAGTCCTGCTTCATGCAAGATCTGAATGGTATATGGGAGCTTCGGGCCGATAGAGGAAGCGATTTGATAGACTCTTCCTGGAATCTCAGCCGCATGAGCGAGGGAATTCAAGTGATCTAAAGATGCCAAAACCGCCTGGTAGCTTTCTTTTTCCTGGTCTGAAAATACCTCATGTCCATGCTCCGGAGTCCAATCTATCGCTCGCGCATCAAAATGCGCCAACCAAGCTTGCAACCCTTGATATCTCCAGGAAAGGCGCTGTATGATTTCCGCTTCGCTTTCATGTTGTAAGTCATCCAACAGCTCGGTTGGGCTTCCAAAGCATGCGAAACCGGCATTTCGCGTGCTTGCTCCAGCCTGGCCATGTGGAAGCTGGTCGACCAACAGGACTTTTTTACCGGGAGATTGCCGCAAATAATGGTAGGCAGTCCAAAGTCCAACCATGCCCGAACCGATGATCAAAACGTCAAAGGAGCCGAGGGTTCGATGACTTTCCCAGTGAGAAGGGCTGAACTTGAACATACTAGAGTCTAAATGGTTAAAATCTGAAAAGGATGCAAAATAGGGGCACTCTTTTTGCTAATAATTGAGAACTTTGCAACACTAAACGGAACGACTACATGCGAATAGAATTTTCTCCTGATGAATTTAAGGTGGCTTTGGCTACTTCGGTAGTGGTTTTTGGTTTTGATGGAGAAAACTTGAAAACACTCGTGGCCAAAAAAGTGGGCAGTCCATTTGAGGGTGCATGGATTATTCCTTCTTCAGTCGTTCGAGCGGAGGAAGATCCAGCCTTTGTGGCTAAAGAGTTGCTCTCTCGAATCACGGGCAAGGATAATTGGTTACTCGAAAAGCTCAATGGCTTTGCTGAACCCTACCGAAATCCAGTAGGACGGGTTATCAATATTGCCTATTACTGTACAATTCGGTTGGATGATGCCTTAGAAAACAATCTCAAGAAAGAGGGGTATTCGTGGGTTTCAGTCAGCGATATTCCGCGAATGGCCTACGATCACAATGAAATCATGGAATATGCCAAGGAGCGATTAAAGCGCCGGGTAAAGCGTCGTCCGATAGGTTTCAGCCTCTTGCCCGCTGAATTCACTTTGAACAATATTCAACGTTTGTATGAATGTGCGCTAGGTAAGGCCTTTGACAAGCGCAATTTTCGTCGCAAACTCCTCAAGAGTCAACTCTTGCTAGAGACGGAAAACTTCATCCGTTCCTCAGAGCGGGCAAAACGGCCCTCTCGACTTTACAGGTTTAATGAGAAAAAATATCGTACCCTGACCCTGAAGGGCTACGACTTTGTCTATCAATAAGCGCCGTCGGCGCAAGAAAAAAGGGGCGCCCAACGGGCGCCCCTTTTGTTTTAGCAAACAAAATGCTTAGTGAATTCCCTTCATCAATTTGCGCAACAATGGAGTCAACGCAAACATGAGCAAAGCACCAGCCGCGGCGGTAATGGTCAAGAAGACGAAGAGGTTCATTCCTGGGAAAATCTTCTCGAGTAAAGACTCCATGATGCCCGCCATGTAGTTGGCCAAGGCCATAGAGGCAAACCAAAGACCCATCATGACGGAGACAATTTTAGGCGGAGCCAATTTGGTGATCATCGACAACCCAATCGGAGAGAGACAAAGCTCACCGAAAGTGTGAAGAACGTAGACGCCAACCAACCACATGGGGCTAACCAAAGCGTCGCCTTCTGCAGCAAAGCTGGCCAAGGACATGACGACGAAGCCCAAAGAAAGCAAGGCGAGGCCTAAGCCAAATTTGGCGGGCGTAGATGGATTGCGGTTGCGCGTGGCCAAGGTGACCCAAAATGATGCAAACACAGGCGCAAAGATGAAGATGGCCAGTGCATTGATCGACTGAAATAGGGATGCTGCGACTTCGTAACCGAAGATGTTGCGATTCGTTTCTTCAGCGGCAAAGAGGTTGAAGGTGCCACCCGCTTGCTCAAAGCCACTCCAAAAGAAGATATTCGCTACCGCAAAAATCATGATGGCTCCCACGCGAGACCATTGCTCTGATCCACTTGTGCCATTGTAAATGACATACCCTAAGCCTAGCAGGCCGAGGACTCCCACGACTTGAATGATCGTGGTCATGGCGCTTTCATTAATCGCGGATTGAAGGGTCAAAAACCCATAGACTACAGCGAAGCTCGCGATAATGTACCCCGCGATGACGCCAAAATCTTTGCCCAGCAATCGGGCTTCACCCGTGCGTCCAGGGGGCATGCCTTGTCCTTCGAGTTTGGATTCTTCGAAATAGAACCATACACAAGCGAGAAGCATGCCGATGCCTGCTGCACCAAAGCCATACTTCCAGCCCACTTGCTCACCCAAAGTGCCACAAATGATCGGAGCGAGGAATGCACCTAAGTTGATGCCCATATAGAAAATGGTAAACGCAGAATCCTTTCGAGGATCATTGTCCTCATACAAGGTGCCTACAATCGTTGAAATGTTTGGTTTGAAGAAGCCGTTGCCCACCATAAGCAAGCCTAAGCCCATATAAAATAAGAACTCACGCTGCGTAGGATCTTCCATGTATATATGGGAGGCAGCCAAGCCAAATTGCCCCAAAGCCATCAAAATACCTCCAGCGTAGATGGCGCGGCGTTGACCCAAAATTTTGTCTGCCAGCATACCGCCCACAATGGGTGTCAGGTAGACTAGGCCCGTGAAGATGCCGTAGATCTCAAGCGCTGAAGCACGCTCAAGGCCAAAGCCGCCGTTGGCATATTCGGTGGTTAAGTATAATACGAGCAGAGCGCGCATGCCATAATAGCTGAAGCGTTCCCACATCTCCGTAAAGAAGAGGGAATACAATCCCCGTGGGTGCGTCATTTTTTCGGTCGTTGCCATGGTGAAAAAAGTAGTTGTAGTTGAACGTGTGTGTTTAGGTTTGGGAAGATAGTGGAAATTTGGTTTGGGAGGTAGGGAGCACGGGCTTCACCCTTGCTTTGTTTGTTGGTTAGTTAGCTAGTTGGTATGTTGGGCTGCGCTATGCACTGTAGCGATTCGCTTAAACGCTTAATCTCTTTTACCCTGAAACATGGTGGCGGACCTTCGCCGCGCGCCGGGACTTTCCGTTGTTTTGCCAACCTCTAGCCCTCACGCCAACAAACGAACATACCAACGCACAAGCAAACAGCGCGAAGCGCCCTCAAGCCCTTAGAGGTTCTCCCTCCAAAACTTCGTCATCTTCGTGTAGAGGTGGATGCGGGTCATGCCTCCATAGATGCCGTGGTTTTTGTCGGGGTAGACCATGTATTCAAAGTCCTTGTTGTTTTGGATCAGCTCCTCCGCTAAGCGCATGCTGTTCTGAACGTGTACGTTGTCGTCACCCGTGCCGTGAATGAGCAGGTAGTTGCCTTTGAGCTTGCTGGCATGGCTTAACGGTGAATTTGCGTCATAGCCTTCGGCATTTTCGGCCGGAGTGCGCATGTAGCGTTCGGTGTAGATGTTGTCGTAGAAGCGCCAGTTGGTCACTGGAGCCACTGAGATGGCGGCTTTGAAGACGTCGGCGCCCTGCGTAATGCAATGGGCCGCCATGAAACCGCCATAACTCCAACCCCAAATGCCGATGCGGCTTCCGTCCACGTTGGGGCGGAGGGCGAGGGCCTTGGCGGCGGCGATTTGGTCTTCCGTCTCGTATTTGCCCAATTGCAAGTAGGTGCACTTGGTGAAGTCGCGCCCTTGGCCGCCCGTTCCACGGTTGTCGACACAGACAATCCAGTACCCCTCGTTGGCGAGCATTTGGTACCAGAAGTAGTCACGGCCACCAAAGTTGTCGGTGACCTGCTGGCTGCCTGGGCCGCCGTAAAGGAACATAAGGACAGGGTACTTTTTGCTTGCGTCAAAGTTGGTGGGCTTCATCTCCCATGCGGGCAGGCGCTGGCCGTTGGTAGCCTCCAACGTAAAGAAGGTCTTGGGTGACAAGGTGTAGTCCTTCATGCGTTGCACCAGTTCGGCATTGTCCTCCAAGACCCGAATCTCCTTGCCCTTGCTGTCGTGCAGACTGATGCGCGCCGGGGTGTTGGCGTCCGAATGGTTGAGGATGTAGTTGGCGTAGGTGGTGCTAAAGGTGGCGCCGTTCCATCCGTCCGTAGCACTTAAAGCTTTGGCTTTCCCTCCCTTCAAGGAGCCGCGGTAGACCGTGCGGTTGGCGGGTGAAACGTCCGCAGCCTGGTAGTAGATGTGGCCGTTGGCTTCGTCGACGCCGTAGAGTTCGGTCACCTCAAAGGCGCCAGAGGTGAGTGCCGAAACCTTATTCTTGCTGGGGTTGACCAGGTAGACGTGGTGGTAGCCCGAGCGGTCGGACATCCAAACAAAGCGGCCGTCCTTCAAGAAGGTAAGGCTGTGATCCGCATCCGTGTAAGCGGGATCTGTTTCCAAGAAGACCTGTTGGGCCTTGGCGGTGCTGGGCACGTAAGCGACCAAGCGGAGGCTGTCCTGGTGGCGGTTGAGCAAGGATAGGTAGAGTTCGTTTTTGGGCGACCAATGGGTGCGGGGAACGTACTCGTAGGTTTGGCCTTGCGTGGCTTCAACGGTTTGTCCGGTTTGGGTGTCGTAGACCCAGATGGTCACGGCCGAATTGGCTTCACCTGCCTTGGGGTATTTGAAGACATAGGGCTCAGGGTAGAGCTCGGTGCCGTAAACATCCATGCTGAATTCGGTCACGCCGCGCTCGTCAAAGCGGTAGTAGGCTAGGTAGCGGCCGTCGGGAGACCAAGAAAGGGCCACGTGAAAGCCAAATTCCTCTTCGTACACCCAGTCGGGGGCGCCGTTGATGATGGCGTTCTTCACGCCGTCGGAGGTGACGCGCGTCTGGTTGCTGCCCGTCAAAGAGCGGTAGTAGACGTTGTTGTTGTGTACCCATGCAATGCGGTCGCCATCGGGGTTGAGTACGGGATTTTGTATGGCCTCCGGGCTGACCAAGGTGGTGGCGTCGCTCGCCAAATCGTAGACGTAGACCTTCGCCGTGTAGGAATGGCGGTAGATGGGCTGCATATCGTCCTCGATAATGACCTTCTTTTCGCCCGCGGTCCAGGTGTAGTTGCCCAAGGGGAGGCTGGCGCCTGAGGCATCCTTGGCGGCGCCGTTGGCGACGAGTACGCCCTGGGATTCGCCGGTAGCAAAGTCAAATTTCTCGATGCCGTTGGACGTTTGGCGCGAGTAGTGCAAACCGTCCTCCATGGAGCGAAGGCCATACACGCCCTTGGCCGAGAAGGCACGTGAGCGGAAGACATCGTCAAATGTGACGGCTTGTTGGGCAGCCGCAGCAAAGCCCATAGAAAGAGCGAAAAGAAGGACAAACTTGCGCATAGGTAGGTTGTATTTTAGGAGGCAAATTTCAGAGATGTCCGAAGATACTTCAATATGGCTTCCGTTGCTGCAGCAGATTCTGCCTGCAGAGCGCTTGCGTGTGGACGTTGAGAGCTTGGACGCCTACGCCCACGATGAAACAGAAGACTTGCACGTGCGTCCTCAGGTCGTTTGCGTGCCGGAAAATACCGCCGAAGTATCCGCCATTTTGAAGGTGGCTTATGCTCATGGCATTCCTGTGACGCCTGCAGCGGCTCGCACGGGCCTTTCTGGGGGTGCGATTCCCGTGCATGGGGGCATTTCCTTGAGCATGGAGCGCTTGAATAGAATCCTGGAGATCGATGCGGCCAACTTTCAAGCGACCGTCGAGCCCGGCGTTATCAACCAAGTCTTTCACGAGGCCTGCAAGGAGCAGGGCTTGTTTTATCCGCCGGATCCGTCGAGCTGGGGTTCGAGTACGCTGGGTGGCAACGTGGCCTACAATGCGGGCGGACCCAAAGCTGTGAAGTACGGAGTGACTTCCGCCTATGTGCTGAACTTAGAAGTGGTCCTCCCAAATGGAGAGGTGCTATGGACGGGTGCCAACACCTTGAAGAATTCCACGGGCTACAATTTGACCCAGCTCTTTGTGGGCTCAGAAGGAACGCTGGGGGTGATTACCAAGATCGTTTTACGACTGATTCCCTATCCCAAGGTGAGTTTTACCCTATTGGCGCCTTTTGCCTCTGCGGAGGCGGCGTGTGCGGCGGTGGCCAAAATTTTTCAAGCGGGTGTTACGCCTTCGGGCTTGGAGTTCATGGAGCGCGACGCCATTGATTGGACGCTGAAGTATGTGGATGGGGTGAGCATTCCAACCGGACCAAACATCGAAGCCCACCTCCTCATGGAAGTAGACGGCTTTGACGAGGACGCCGTTTTGAAAGAAGCGGAGACCATGGCCGTCGTCGTTGAAGAGGCGGGCGCCTTAGAAGTATTGTTCGCTCAGAGCGCGGCAGAACGCGATGCTATTTGGAAACTGCGCCGCCGCGTGGGCGAGGCGGTGAAGAGCCATAGCATCTATAAAGAGGAGGATACCGTCGTTCCCCGGGCCAAATTACCGGAGCTCCTCCGTGCCGTCAAGCGCATTGGGGCGGAATTTGGCTTTCAATCCGTCTGCTACGGCCACGCGGGGGACGGAAACTTGCACGTCAACATTGTCAAAGGCGACATGTCGGATGAAGATTGGCAGGGGCCCAAGTTGCAGGAGGGAATTCGGACCCTATTCCGAGAGGTAGTCGCGATGGGTGGAACCATCAGCGGGGAACACGGCATCGGTTTGGTCCAGAAGGGCTACCTAGACTTGGCCTTCAGTGCGCCCGCACTAGACTTGCAGAGGCAAATCAAGGCGGTCGTAGATCCCACGGGCATTATGAATCCGGGCAAATTTTTCCCGGAGGCTTAAGCAGGGCTTAGGGCCGTTCGATGGGGTAGGCGACCTCATTGCGTCGAATCACCTCCCAAGGCGAGTTGTAGCCATATACTTCCACGGGGCCCGCAAGTGGGTAGCCACGTTGGTCACACCAGGTCTTTAATTTTTGTCCAGCTTCCAGACGTTTCTCTTCGGAGAGGATGCCGCCAAAGCGGTAGACGGCTAGGATTCGGCTGGGTTCTTCTACGAAGTGCACGCTGGGATCGTTCGGCGCGGGCAGGTCTTCGCGGCGGCTTTCGGCGGACATAAAGAAGCGCATCGTTGGAGCGCTGTCTTCCATGATGAGCGAAACAGGAGCGGTCATTTCCATCGAGGTGCCGCGTTGATTTCCGCCAAAGATGTAGCGGGCCAACGGACGAAACCCCTGGCGCATGGCGTCGTAATTGGCGGAAGAAACGTTGACTTCGGCCCAGAGGCTGGGCACATATTCGCGCAGCTCGAAGGCGCCTTCCTTTTCGAGGACGCGGTAGTCGGGCTGTTCTAAATTCTTAGAAGATTGGTACGTGTATCCAAAAAAACCCATGGCCAATACGCCGATAGTGATGAGAACCCATTGCATGTTGTAAAAACAGCCAGAGCGCGCCAAATGTTTAAGACCGTGGATCTTGTGCGGGAGCAAAGTTTGGCGCGGGCTGCTGCGGAAGTGGTTCGTTGAGCGCCTTGCGCATCCAATGCACGTCGTGCCACTGCCCAAATTTTTGACCTGCGGCGGCATACGTGGCGAAACTCTCGTATCCACAGGCTGCGTGCAGGGCGATACTGGCGGGGTTGGGTTGGGTGATGACGCCATAGGTCCAAAGGAAGCCGCGTTCCGCCAGTTGGGGGAGGAGGGCGTCATAGAGTTTTCGGCCTAAGCCCTGTCCGGGTTCACGCACGTACACAGAGCTCTCCACGGCCCATTGGTAAGCGATGCGTTCGCGGTGGGTGGTGCCGTAGGCGTAGCCGGCTATGCTCCCGTCTGTGGCTTCGGCCACTAAAAAAGGAAAGCGCCCGGCGATGGCCGCCAGGCGCTTTTCAAAGACTTCGAGGCTGGGAACCTCGTATTCAAAGGTGGCGCTAGAGGTAGCCACAACCGGACCGTAGATGCTCAGGATGCCGGCAGCATCCTCTGAACGGTAGGCCCGAAGAGTCATTAGTCCCGACGGCCTAAGTAGAGCATCACGTAGTAGAGCAACTGCGTCACTGCAGCGGCTGCCGCCACGAGGTAGGTGCGCGCGGCCCATTTCAATGCGTCTTCCGCCATACCGTGGTTGTGGGGGTTAGTGATGCCTGATCCCTTGAGCCATACAAGCGCACGACGCGAAGCATCATACTCCACAGGCAGGGTGATCACCGCAAAACCGGCAATGACGGCTTGGGTTCCAATCAAGAGTAAAAGAATGCCATCATAGCCTAAGCCAAGTAGGCTCATTCCAAAGATGGAAGCGAAGAACACCACATTCATGATTTGGCTCGAGGCATTGACCACGGGAACCATTTTGCTGCGCATGGTCAACCAGGCATAACTGTTGGCATGTTGCACGGCATGGCCACATTCATGTGCGGCAATGGCGGCGGCAGCCACAGAGCGTCCTTCATAGACCTCTGGAGACAGATTAACCGTTTTGGTCGCAGGATTGTAATGATCCGTCAACTTCCCGGGAACCCCCGTGATGCGGACACTGTTCAACCCATAGTGGTCGAGCATGGCCTGAGCTACCTCAGCGCCGGACATGCCGTTGTGCAGCATTTCCTGGCTGTACTTCTTGAAACGATTTTTGAGGCGAGCTTGAACAGCGAAGCCCAAAAGCATAAATGAGATGAGAATTACGAAAAACATAGGTCTGTTTGATTTGCTGTGGAAAAGTACAAATTCAATGCCGTAGAACATGCGCTGCCAAAATGTAGTTTTGGAACATGACAAAAGTGGCCAAACCCTTGATTTTAGTGACCAATGATGACGGAGTGACCGCTCCGGGCATCCGGTGCCTTATTCGCATCATGAATTCCCTGGGGGATGTGGTGGTTGTTGCACCCGATAGTCCGCAGAGTGGGATGGGTCATGCCATCACGATTCACGACACCCTGCGTTGCGAACCGAGTCAGCAGGATGCCGGTCCCCAGACCGAATACGCTTGCAGCGGAACGCCCGTAGATTGTGTGAAGTTGGCCGTCCATGAAATTTTGGACCGAACCCCGGATTTAATTGTTTCGGGGATCAATCATGGCAGTAATGCGAGCGTGAATGTGATCTACAGTGGCACAATGTCTGCCGCGGTTGAAGGCGCCATGCAGAAGGTGCCGTCCATTGGATTTAGCCTCTTAGATTACAGTTGGGAGGCGGACTTTACTGCCGCCGAACCGTTCATCAAACAAATTGCCGAATCTGTTTTGGCTAAAGGCTTACCGGCCGGGGTGTGCCTCAATGTCAACATTCCAAAAGCGAATGGAACGCCCTATGCTGGAGTGAAGGTCTGCCGTCAAACCATGGGCCATTGGGAAGAAGATTTCGATCGTCGCCTCGATCCGACGGGAAAACCATATTACTGGATGCGCGGGCATTTTGTTGATTCCGATGGTGGAGATGACAGTGATATTTGGGCGTTGAACCATCATTATCTGTCCGTCGTGCCTATCCAATTTGATTTAACGGCCCACCACAGCTTAGCGGCAGTGCATGGCGTACTAGGGGTATGAGTCCGGGACCACGCAGAAACCAATTAGAAGCATGGATGGGGGGCATCATTGCTGGGGGAACTCCCTGGTTCATCTGGGCGTATCTCCAAGCTACCTATCCGAATTTGCCACCCGTTGAGCAAATTGATCCAGACTTATGGGCATATCTGCTTAACCGCGTGCTGATTTTCTCCATCCTAATCGAATTCTCCTATGTAATCGTCGGTGTCATGCTCCAGCGTTATCAATTGGTCAAGATGATTTTGGTGATCTCAGCGTTGTATTCCCTCGTGGCATTGTATTATCGTTGGGAATGGCTGTGAAGAAGGTTTTTGTGCTGGCTGGCGAGGCTTCAGGAGATATCCTGGGGGCGGAATGGATTCGGGCAGCACAGGCACTTTCGCCGAATCTATCCTTCACCTACTGTGGTGGCCCGGCCATGCGCGAAGTGCTGGATGGTCAGCGCCCTGTGGTCCCCATGGAGTCCATGGCCTTTATGGGTTTCGCTGAAGTTCTACGACATCTCCCGGCCATTTGGCAAAATGATCAACACATCAAAGCGCATTTGAAGCGTGTATCCCCCGATATCATCTTATTTGTGGATTATCCGGGCTATAATTTGCGCCTTGCAGAGTGGATTCGGCGAGGGAATCTAGCCTCGAAGACTCCGCGGATGCTTCAGTTGGTCTGTCCTCAATTCTGGGCGTGGAAGGCAAAGCGGCTCCCACGCATTGTCCATGCCTACGATGCAGTCTATCCCTTGCTGCCCTTCGAATCGAATTTGCTTCAAATCGCTGGGGGAGTGGCGCCCTATTTTGGGCATCCTGCGGCCCATCGAGTCGAGGCCACTGTTCCAAACCCACAAGGGCCACTGGCCTTATTGCCCGGTAGCCGCGAACAAGAATGGTCCCAACATGTCAGCCTGTTTGCCCAGGTGGCGAAGGAAATGAACCGAGCGGCCTGTTGGTATCGGCCCTTGCATGTCTCCGACGCGGACTATCGGCGTATGCTAAGTCGCTTTGGGGTGGATGGCGTCCAAGCCAACGTTTGCACGGATGTGCCTTCCATGGGAGGGGTGAGCGCGGCCCTCGTGGCGAGCGGAACAGCGACCCTAGAGGTGGCCTTGCGTGCGATTCCCATGGTGGTGGCCTACCGGACGTCCAGAATTTCCTATGCCATAGGAAAACGGGTGATACGAGTCCCCTATATTTCGTTAGTGAATTTAATCTTGGACCGGCCAGCCGTGAAGGAGTGCATTCAGGATGAAGCCAATACAGAAAATCTTCGTTTAGCCCTGATACATGCCGAGTCCGATGGACAAAGCCAATCGCTGATGCAGGACCTGCGCCAGGCGATTGATCGTGGAAATCCAATGCCTCAAATGGCTGCACATGCACTGGCTTCGAACTAATTTTCCTCAACTTCTGCTGTGTCTTTGTCTGCTTCAAGGGGCGGCACAGGCTTCGGTGCCAGCAGTGCGAGTGCGCCTGTTTAGCCCGTACGCCATGCCCACGGCTTCTTTGGGCGGCGGCACGTTGGATCTCCAGATCTTTCGAGGTGCCGCGATCGATACGCTGGAAGTCAGTAATGTGAGTATCCGTTCCGAGTCCGGCCAATTTCAATTTAATGCGGAGGGACAATGGGAAACAGCAGACTCCTTGCGCGTGATCCCCAGAGAAACCATGTGGTTCACCGGTGCACGTGGTATCCGTCGGCGCATCCCGGGACTTGTGGTGCTTAGACCCAAAGAATCTGCCATTCTTGCCGTTGCCGTTCTAGCCATGGATGATTATCTCGTTGGCGTTGTTCATGCCGAACTCGGCGGGTTGACGCATCCAGAGCTTTGGGCGGCGCAATCTGCGGTCGCCCGAACTTGGTTTGCCCGAAATGCCCGAAAATTCTTTGAAGAAGGGGAGTGTTATGCCGTCACCGATGATGTTCAGTCTCAAGTGTTTCACGGTTGGCCGGCGGATGAAGCCCGCCTCGCCAAGCTCCAAGATGCCGTCGCGAAGACGAGTGGTTTGGTTCTGGTAGATGCCGAAGGAAAGTGTATTGAGGCCCTGTTTCATGCCAATTCGGGTGGTCAAACGATGCCTTCGGCTTGGTATTTTTCGCCACGCGGCCACCTTCAGAGTCAAGTGGACAGTTTTAGTCTTCACTGTCCTCAGACTTATTGGACCAAAAAGGTGGATAAAGAAGCCTACATCGCCCAGATGGCCAGATGGCTTAAGGCGTCATCAAGCGATAAGGCGTTTCGAATCTTCATCTGCACCTACCAGCAACCAGAACGAGCGGAATATCTGAGTTATGGCGGGCAAAAAGTGAGATTGCGGCACGTGCGTGAGCACTTTAAGTTGCGTTCTACTTGGTTTTCGGTAGAAGATGGAGCGGGTACCTTGACGCTCCATGGGCGCGGGTATGGCCACGGCATTGGGATGTCTCAAGAGGGGGCGTGGGAGATGGCTAAACGCGGGTATCTCGCAGAAGAAATCACGGCTTTTTACTATCCAGGCACCCGACTGGTGCCCTGGGTCGAGGCGCGCTGGTAGCCCCTTCTAAGTGCGCAATCGTTTCCTGACGAGTAGGTAGGTAGGGCGACTTTTCTTGTGGGGGTGGAAATCATCGTTTCAGCCCTGGTGGGTGCTTGGATACATTCGGCATGGCCGCTTTCATGGACTTTTTCATTCTCGCACATCGCAGTGGGCGCTGTGCTCATTGCTTGGTGCGGGTGGCTGGGGCGCAGGTGTCTGCATCCAAGGATAATTCGAATGGGGCTTTTGATGTTGGCGACGGGGATTGCCATGCTCAGTGCCCCCAGGGTGAGTCAGCTCAAGAGCCCAAAGCGCTATGAGGGCAGGATGTGGACCGAAGATGGTCGCACGGCCGTGGATTCCACTGGGAAGACTTGGCGGTTAACTTCCAAGCAGGCACCCAATCGCATGATTCACGGTCTTTTCCGCTGTGAGCCCTGGCCTAAGCCTCTATTTGAAGGAGGATTTGACCCTCAAGAGGTATGGAGACCTAAGGGATTCACGGGGCAAGCCCGGTATGTGCTCAAATTCAATGAGCGTGAAATCGCACCAAGCTTCGCCATACGGCTCCGCAGGCACTGGCGCGCATACATTGGTCAATTGAAGTGGTCGGAGCGCAGTCAATCCTTGGTGCATGCCCTCTTTTTAGGCGAAGGGAAGGGGCTGGATAAGGACTTAAAAAGAGGTTTTCAAGCTTTGGGCTTGGCCCATGTATTGGCGGTGTCGGGATTTCATTTAGGTATGCTGTGGTTTGTAGGGCAGTGGTTCAACGCCTACGTTCCGTATAGATTCAAGAGGCTAGGGGACCTTGCGCTCATCCTTGGGATGTGGCTCTTTGTGGCGTTCATTGGTTGGCCGACTTCCGCCATTCGAGCGGCCTGTATGCTGAGCCTCCTGTCCTTGCTGCGATGGCGCTCGGGCCGCCCAAAGCGCTTTTCTGCGTTAGCATGGACGGTCTGGCTCATGCTTATGTACCGGCCCGAATGGTGGCAGGATGTAGGTTTCCAGCTCTCTGTATTGGCTGTTGTCGGCATTCTTTGGGCGAGATTGCCTCAAGCCGATTGGCCCAAATACCTGCAGGGTCTGCCCTTATCCATTGTAGCTCAATGGGCGGTTCTGCCTTTTTGTTTGCTATATTTTCATCAATTCCCTTGGTTCTTTCTGCCCGCAAATCTGCTTTGCGTCCCTGTTCTGCTGGCGCTCTATCCGTATACCATGCTGGCCATTGTACTTCGCGCTTTGGACGTAGGGATTCCCTTTCCCGAAGAAGTATTAGATGCCATGGCTTCCATCCCAGACGGGTGGCAATGGGGCCAGCGCTTTCCGGGTACGTGGGGTATGGTTGCGCTGATTTTGACGAGTGCCTTGGGAATTAATTCCTGGCGCCAACGGCATTGGCTGGGGGTCGTGGCAGCCGCAGCCGTGACGTTGGTTTTCATGGCGGAAAGTGGGCCAATACAAGGACAAGGGGGCATATTGCTCACCCAAAATAGAGGCATGGCACTGCTTCAATGGCATGGAGATTCTGCTCGTGTTTTGGCCACGAAAGGGTTGGCCAAGCGTGACTATATCTGGAAGTTTTCTGTAAATAATTTACTCCAACAAAAAGGAGTTAAATACTTAATCGTAAAGGAGTTGAAGTACAAATCGTTTCCTGAGCATGTGCGAATTTGGGCCGATTCAAGTGCATCTCATTGGCCGGAACCTAAAAGCATCCGTTTCACATCTGAAAAACTCTGAATTATCCACCACACGACACCCGCCAACACCACTGGGGTGATACCATCTAGCATTCGGGCATCCTCATTGGTTTTCGAGTTAAAGAGATCCGGCAACGTAGCGTCCGCATCGACATAAAACCATGTGCCCTCAAAGAAGAAGCCGTAGTGGCCAAAGAAGGGAAAGAAGAGCTGCTTTTGAAACCATCCGTCCGCCCCGTAGATCCAGTCACCGGCGATTAAAAAAACCATCATCCCCATTAAAAGCTGCCAGAGCGCGATGCTTGCGGCGGACCAGCGCGTATAGGTGGACTGGCTCCATATGGAAACGAGCCCAAGGCTTAGAAATCCGACGCCCAAGCCCCCAAGCGCGTAGCCATAGGCACTGCCAACAAAAAATAACAAGAAATATTCGAAGCCATGCGTCACATCCAATTCACCGTCGCAGGAAGCCACGGTCATGGGCATGAATAGGAGGAACGCCCAGGCGAGCAGGCGGCGGGCTTCCCGTTTGCGTACTGGAGTCCATTCCATGGTTAAGCGTTTAAGGTTTCCCAGAGTTTGACCACGTCCGCCGCTTCGTGCGCATCGTGGACGCGGAGAATTTGGGCGCCTCGCTCCAGCGCATAGAGGTGAAGGGCGCTGGTGGCCGATAAAACCGTGTCGGGACTTCGGTCCAAATGCTTCCAGAGCATGCTCTTGCGCGACAATCCAATATAAAGCGGGGCGCCTATGTCATGTAAGGCTGGTAAGTCCCTCAAAACTCGGTAATTGGCCTCCAGAGTTTTGCCGAAACCTAAGCCGGGATCAAGAAGGACTTGCTCTACGCCCTGTTGGCGGAGCTCGTGCAAGTGCCTTTGAAAGTACTGCTGCATGTCAGCTATCACGTTTTCCTTTGTCAACGCAGATTCATGCATGGTACTTGGGCTCTGGCCCGCTGGGTAATGCGTGAGGATGTAGGGCGCTTTGGTTTGTGCAGCCACCGTCCAAATGCTCGGGTCTAGAGATCCTCCCGAGACATCATTAATTATGCTCGCTCCCTGCTGAAGTGCTCGAAAAGCAATTTCCCCCCGAAAGGTGTCAATGCTGACTGGGGTGTTGGGGAAGCGTTGGATGATGCGGTCTAAGGCGGGTTCTACGCGACGCCACTCTTCCTCCATACTCGGAATCTCCGCGCCAGGCCGCGTGCTGCACCCGCCAAGGTCGAGCCATTGGGCCCCTGAGGCCAGGAGGGATTCAGCATGCGCTTCGGCCGCATCTGCTGAGGCAACGCGGCTTCCCGCGTAGAAGGAATCCGGTGTGCTGTTCAGTATGCCCACAATCACGGGTCGATCTGCGATCCATGTTTGGCCCGAAACGCGAAGAGAAAAAGAGCGGAACATCGTACCTTTCACAACCTAAAGGTAATCATGGCAAATACAGCACACGAGTACGCGACAGTAATAGATATCTGTCGCCAGTTATTTCAGAAAAAGGCCCAAGATTATGGCACGGCATGGCGCATTTTACGTCTGCCGTCGCTCACGGATCAGATCTTCATTAAGGCAAATCGCTTGCGCTCCATTCAAATGGCTGGAACGCAGAAAGTAGCGGACCCTATGGAAGGCGAGTTCATTGGCATCGTCAATTATAGTATCATGGCACTCATCCAGATGGAAAAAGGAGTGGCTGACGAGCCCGACATGAGCGCGGATGAAGCCCTGGAGGCGTACAATCGGCACGCAGAAATCATCAAGAATCTGATGGAGGCCAAAAACCATGATTATGGCGAAGCTTGGCGCGACATGCGCATTGGCTCGTTGACGGACCTCATTCTTCAGAAGTTGCTTCGAGTGAAGCAAATTGAAGACAACCAGGGACATACCTTGGTAAGCGAGGGAATTGACGCCAACTACCAGGATATGGTCAATTACGCGGCCTTTGCCCTGATTAAACTGCATTTTCCGGCATGAAGAATCTACTCACACAGATTTCCCGCGTTCTCGTTGGGGGCTTATTTATTTTCAGTGGGGTCATCAAGATGAACGATCCCGTAGGCTTCGCTTTCAAATTGGAAGAATACTTCGGAGAGGATGTCTTGAATTTGCCCTTTTTGCAGCCCTGGGCTTTGCACTTGGCGGTGTTCTTGGTGGTGCTCGAGGTGATGCTCGGAGTCTTCTTGCTTCTGGGCTGTTTTAAACGCTTCACCCTTTGGAGCTTAGCTGGCATGATGGCCTTCTTTACTTTTTTGACTTTCTACAGCGCCTACTTCAACAAGGTAACCGACTGCGGTTGTTTTGGGGACGCCATTCCTTTGACGCCCTGGGAGAGTTTTAGCAAGGATGTGGTCCTGAGTGTCTTGATTGCGGTGCTCATTTGGGGCCAAACGCACATTCGTACTTGGCTTCCAATCCGAATTAACCAAGCTAAAATGGCCGGCACCCTGCTGTTTTGTGCCCTGTTCACTAACCATGTCCTGAGTCACGGGCCGGTGTGGGATTTCCGCGCCTACAAGCCTGGAACGGACGTTTTGGTGGCTATGAAGTCAGCCGAAGAACTCGGTCTGGAGGCTCCCAAGTATGAAACCTATTTCACCCTCTCGGCACCTGACGGCAGCCGGGTAGAAGTGTCTGGAACCGCCTACATCGAGGAGAAGTGGTACGAACGGAGCGATTACCGCATTGTGGAAGACGGCACCTACAGCAAGAAAATTGCCGAGGGCTATGAACCGCCCATTCACGATTTTGCCATCGTGATCAACGGCGAAGACCGCACGGAGGAGTTTGTCGCCGCCCCGCAGGTCCTTTGGTTGATTGCCTATGACTTTTCCAAAGCGAACATGAAGGAGTTAGAGCGCTTAGTGGGCGAACTGAACATTCACGTCCAAAAGTCAAGCCTCAAGGTGGTGGGCATGACCTCTTCAAGTGACGAGGAGATTGCGGCCTTGGTCGCCAAAACGGGATGCCGCTTTCCCTGGGCGGTGATGGACGGGACGGCTTTGAAGACCGTTCAGCGCTCTAATCCTGGGGTGACCTTGCTCCAGGACGGCTTCGTCCAAAAACACTGGCATTTTAACGATGCCATTTTCCTGAAAGACAGCAATTTAGTTTGGCCTGAATGACGCGTCGCTGGAAGTCCATCGCGCAATCCATTCTCGTCCTTTGGGGCGTTGCAACGCTCGTTTTTTTTCTTTTTCACGCGGTGGCCGGTGACCCCGCTCGCATGATGCTGGGCCAGGTGGAAGACCCTCAGGCGCTAGCCGCTTTGCGCGCCGAATATGGTTTAGACCAGCCACTCTTGGTACAGTATGCTCAGTATCTTCAAGGGCTCGTTCCCTTGGGTGAAACAGAGCATGGGGGTTGGGGTTTGCGATGGCCAGATTTACAAACCTCATATCAACAAAAAGGGCTCGCGGTCACCAGCATGCTCGCAGCGACGTTACCAAACACAGCGCTCTTGGCCTTTCTGGCCATGGGACTGGCCTTAGCGTTGGGCATTCCCCTCGGTCTATTCGCTGCGTTGCGTCAAGGTACGTGGGTGGATCGCGCCGTCGTATTCCTGTCGACCACGGGCATGGCGATGCCTAGTTTCTTCAGTGCGGTATTGATTGGCTGGATCTTCGGATTTGTATTGGCCCCTTGGACAGGATTGCCCATGACGGGGAATCTACTCGAGTTGGATGATTTTGGCGAATTCTACCGGATTCATTGGCAAAATGCCCTTCTGCCCGCAGTGACGCTAGGGGTAAGGCCCCTGGGCGTCATTGCCCAAATGATGCGCTCGTCCGCCTTGGAGGTGATGGCCCAAGATTATGTCCGTACCGCCTATGCCAAAGGCCTCTCCCGCGCCCACGTGATGCGCCGTCACGTCCTGCGAAACGCCCTTAATCCATTGGTGACCACGGTTTCAGGTTGGTTAGCAGGATTGTTTTCTGGAGCCGTTTTTGTAGAAGCCGTTTTCGGGTGGAATGGGACGGGCAAACTCATGGTAGATGCCTTGGAATCCCGAGACTTCCCTGTGGTCATGGGATGCGTTTTAGCACTCTCTGCGGTATTCGTTGTCATTCAATGGGCGGTTGAATGGGCCTATCGATGGATTGATCCACGGATGGTGAAGGAATAGCTCCCTCTTTGTATTGCCCACCCCATGGAAAGTCCCGAACTTTGCATGCAATCCTTCGCAGAATGAAATTCTTAATCAAAGCGCTATGAAACTACTTGCCGGAAACTGGAAAATGAACAACACGCTCGAAGAAGGAGCTGATTTGATGGAAGCATTAATCGAGGGATTATCTGCCGAAGCGGTCGGGGATGTGCGAGTGGTTGTTTCTCCTCCGTATTTGCAGTTGCCACAGACCGTGCACGCTTTGTGGGAGAATGCACACATCGCAGTGGCAGCTCAAAATGGTCATGCGGCCGATGGTGGAGCCTTTACTGGGGAGGTATCAATGGCCATGTTGCGCGATGCGGAGGTGGATGCGGTGATTATTGGTCACTCAGAGCGTCGTCAATATTTTGGCGAGACGGACCAAGATGTATCGGACAAAGTGAAATCTGCACTGAAGCATCAACTTATCCCCATTGTCTGTGTCGGTGAGGTGCTAGAACAACGTAAGGCAGGAACCTACTTGGCAGATACCTGGGCGCAACTACATGCCGCATTCGCATCGGTGAAGCCGGAAGATATCAGCGATTGCGTGATCGCTTATGAGCCCGTTTGGGCCATTGGCACAGGAGAAGTGGCGAGTGCTGCCCAAGCGCAAGAGGTGCATGCGTACTTACGCGCTCAAATGGAAGCCACCTTTGGTGTTTCAGATATGCCTATCCTCTACGGTGGCAGTTGTAAGCCGTCCAATGCCGAGGAGATTTTTGCTCAAAAAGATGTAGATGGTGGGCTGATCGGCGGGGCATCCCTTGTCGCCGCAGATTTTATCGAGCTCGTCCGCATCCTGAAGGCATCCTAAGTGAATTACGTAGAGCTCACCTTCACGTGCGACAGCCCGCTTACGGCGGAATTGTTGATGGCCGACCTAGACGCATTACCTATCGAGTCGGTCACTACGGAGGGGCAGGTACTTAAGGCGTATGTAGAAGAAAGCCGCTACGAAACCTATGGCCCTGAGGACTTTCCCTTGGCAAATGCGGTGGGCCAGGTTCAATGGACGGTGCGAGAAATTGCGCATCAAAATTGGAATGAAACGTGGGAGTCAAATTTCCCGCCCTTGGTTATTGGTCACGACGTCCTGATTCGTGCGCCCTTTCACACCGAACCCGACCCAACGAACTTTCGCTATGTCATTCAAATGATCCCCAAGATGGCTTTCGGTACAGGCCACCATCCAACGACGTACCTGATGATGGAGGCGGTGCTGGAAGGCGAGAAAGCGGGTATTCTGGCTGGGGCCCGAATCCTGGACATGGGTTGTGGAACGGCCATTTTGGCGGTATTAGCCTTACAAGCTGGGGCCTCCACGGCGGTGGGCATTGAAATAGATCCTTTCGCCGCAGAAAATGCCCAAGAGATTTCTGAGCTTCATGGAATGCAAGAGCGTTTAGCCGTCTTCGCTGGGGATGCGCATCTACTTGCCAAGGACGCGCCGGCCGCTGGCCCCTACGATGTAGTGTATGCCAACATCAACCGAAATATCTTGTTGGCAGACATGGAGCACTATGCTTCGGTCATGGCTCCGAAAGGAATTTTATACCTCAGTGGATTCTATGCCGCGGATGTGCCGATTCTCTTAGAATGTGCAAAACGTTGTGGATATCAAAGCAAGGGGGAGGCCTCTAAAGATGGGTGGATGCGCCTTACTTTGGAGTATCAAGCCCATGCCCAAAACTGATCTATCCTCCCGCCTTTTCGGAAGCATCCGGACCTCTTTTTTTGTCACGCTCGTGTTGTTTTTTACGGGCGCTACGATGCTTCAGGCGCAATCCGTTCGTGACTTCGGAAAAGAGCCAGAGGAGTTTCACAAGGATTTAAGCAAACACCTGAACGAATTAGTCGGAAAAAAAGATGCAGAAGCCATTCTGCTGTCATTTAGCCCATATTTCTTGGACCCTACATGGGATGGCGATGCGTCGCAGCGAGATGCGTTCATGCGGGTGGCGCGGGAAATGTTGCGTCGCCGCGTGGTGAACTCGGAACCCTGGGTAGAGCTTATCCAGTTATTTCAATCGTGGTCTTGGCCGAGTGGCCGCTTTGAGCAGGGGCAGAGCGATCGCTTCTTTGTGGAGATGGAGCGCGAATTCAAGCGGGCCTCGCGCAAGGAAATGGAAACGTTTCTCCATACCTATCATGGATTGACAGATGAGGCTAATCCGCTCGCATTGCGCCTTTACGACGACCGTCAACTCACCTGGTGGTACATGGACGGGCTCATGGAGGTTTCCCCAGCCAAAGCGGGTGACACGGCCGTATTTCGTCTGCTGGATGGTCGATTGCTGGGTCGAATGAAACAAGACAGTGTCGAAATTCAAGAAGTTGAACTCCTCTATAACCCTATAACTGGGAATATCAAGGCCTTAGGCGGTCGAGTCGAATGGTTGCGGGCAGGCTTTGGTCCGGGCGAACTCTATGCCGAATTCCCCCAATGGCAGGCGTCCTTGCGCAGTCCTGGCTTTGAAGTCGATTCGGTAACCCTCTTTACCTCCTCATTCATGAAGGAAGGGTCTATCGGCGAAGCGGTTCCGATTTTGTCTTTGGGTCATTTTGAAGACCGATTGACCGGCAGAAATACAGCTGAAAACGCCATATACCCCCGCTTTGAAGCCTATGATACAGACATTGAAATCGATGATTTCTTTGAAGGAGTCGATTATCGGGGAGGGTTTTCCATCATCGGCCAACGCTTTTTTGCTTCCGGTACAGCCGAAGAAAAAGCACAGTTCACCTTTAGCTATGATAGTAGTCAGGTCGTTACGCTAAAGTCAGAACGGTTTGTAATCCGATCAGATGAGCTTCTGAGTCCCACGTCTGAGGTCACTATTAAATTGGGGGATTCGGATAGTATTTACCACCTTAAAAGTGAAGTTAAATATGATCCTATCGGGCAACTACTGCGAATAAATCGGCCGGATGAAGGATTGGCGATGACCCCCTACGTGGATAGTTATCACAATCTGGTGATGACCTTAGACCAGATCCAATGGAAGGTGACGGAGCCGAGTATGTATCTCGGCGGTTTGAATATGGGGGCAGGCTCTCCGATGATATTGGAATCAGATCAATACTTCCGAAGTGCTCGCTATGCAGCCCTGCAAGGTTTGAGTTTAGAAAATCCCTTGGTCAAAGTGGATCAGGTCGGTATTTCCTACGGCAACAAGGACATCACACTTTATGATATGGCCGTGGGACTTGGAATGCCTTTGGAGCCATGTGGACGCTTCATGATGGAATTAGCCGTGCAAGGATTTGTCCACTATGATATAGAGAAGCAGCGCATTGATGTGCTGCCCAAAACCAGTGAGTATATCCTCAATCACGACAATCGCAGAGACTACGATGTGATTCGTTTTGTCTCAGATGTGGCGCAAGGGATGAATGCGCGCCTCTCCTTGCTCAGCTTTGATATGGAAGTCGTGGGTGTTCAGACCATAGCCCTGTCAGATAGCCAAAAGGTAGCCTTGTATCCCACTCAGCAAAAAGTGTTGATTCACCAAGGCTTAAATTTTGATTTTGATGGTCGAGTAGAAGCGGGGCGTTTCACTTTTTTTAGTCGGGAAAATAAGTTTAACTACGACTTGTTTCAGTTCAATATGCCGAGCATTGATTCCATGCGGTTCAAAGTTCCAAGTTTTGACCTAGCACCAGATGGGACCAGGCCTTTAGTGCGTGTCCGAAATACTATCCAAGACATTTCAGGTGAGCTATGGATTGACTATCCGACCAACAAGTCGAGTTACTTGAGGTATCCCGAGTATCCAATTTTCAAATCAGCAGCCCCCGCCAAAATCTATTATGACAAGGCCTATGGGGGCGTATACAAGCGAAGCAACTTCTTTGTGAATATTGATCCGTTCACTATTGATTCCTTGGACAATACGTCGACTGAAGGTTTAGTCTTTGGAGGGAGTTTTACTTCCGCTGGAATTTTCCCAGTCAAGCGACAAGACATACGCGTTCAGCGAGACTATTCCCTTGGGTTCACCGAAGAAACTGAGCCCGAGGGTTGGCGAGCCTACCAAGGTGCAGGCAGTGTTCAAGGTACCGTGCAGCTTTCGATGGCTGGCTTGCGAGTTCAAGGGGATTTGCGCTATCAACAGTCCTCAGGGCATTCGGATGAATTTGTACTATTCCCTGATTCTGCTCGGGGTCGCGGACAGTACAACTTAACCGCGGTGGTAGGGGCTCCCAAAGGTTCGGGTCACCCTTCGGCCGTTGGCTCAGATGCCTCAATGCACTGGCTGCCCTACCAAAACACCTGGTGGTCCCAGAGCCTAAGTCAGTCTTTCGATACGTACCCAGAACGTCCGATGACGGCTGCGGGTAGACTTACCTATCAACCTGGGCGACTCGAAGCGAATGGTCTCTTGTCATTTGATGATGCCGAATTAGAAGGGAAGGTCCTCCGCATGCATGCACAATGGCTTGAATCCGGCAAGGCAGATTTCCGGGTTCGGTCAGCTCCCGATCAAGCCTGGGGCTTCGAGATGCATCAGGCTACGGCCATGGTGGACTTTCAACGCAATATCGGACACTTTGAGCTTTTGGGAGGCGATGCCACTTTGGGCTTCCCTCGCAATGAGTACGAAGCGGACATGAATCAGGCCGATTGGGACATTCGGAAAAAACTAATTTCTATCCAAAAGGGCAGTGGGGTAGAAGCACGGATGACCAGCACACGAGCGAGTCAAGAAGGTCTTAATTTCCTGGCTCAGCGCGCAGAATTCTTTTTAAGTCCAAGTATTCTCGAGGCCTACGGAGTGCCAAATATTGATGTTGCGGACAGTCGGGTTTTTCCTGACAGCGGTCGGGTGACGATCGAGGAGGCCGCGTACATGCGCCCACTTAATAATGCACAGCTTTTGGCATCTCGGATAGGGGGGTATCACCGTATCGAAAAAGCGGAATTCAAAATCCGAGGTAGAAATGATCTCTATGGATCAGGGGAATACCAATACAGTGACGAGCTAGGCAAGCTGTGGCCGATCCCGATGGGGCGTATTGATGTAGACAGTCTAGATCATGTTGTAGCCCAAGGCGAACTGCTGCCCGAGGCAGGCTTTCATTTGAGTCCATATTTCCAATACTATGGTATCGTGAATATGGAGTCCATTGATCCCATGCTGACGGTACGGGGTCGCATACACATTGTTACCTCTTGTCCAGCCTTAGAGACGGACTGGATCATGACGACGACTCAAATTGACCCGCTCGATATTGTGATTGATCTACCGGATCCAGATACTGCACGCCCAGCACACAAGGTATACAGCGGAATTTATCTAATGCAAGATTCTGCGAGTCCCTATACCGCCTTCATACGGCGAAACAATCCGTCTATTTCTGTGGAGCTTATCAGCGCTCGGGGAATTTTGTTTTATGATGCAGAGGCAGATGCCTATGTAGTGACTACACGACGTCGCCTCATGGATCCCAATGCGCCAGACAACCATCTCATATTTGATACAAAGCAGTGCACTGTTACCGGCAAGGGCCAGCTTTCTCTTGGGGCCAAGATGGGAAGAGTTAGTTTGGGTGCATATGGTCACATTGAACATGATCTGTACCGAAACAAACTAAGCGCTACTGCCGCGGTACTCCTGGACTTTGTGTTTCAAGATGACATTCTAAAAGCATTACCTCAGGAAATGGGGCCAGGTATGGGCGGATTGAGCACAGATTGGGCCAATGATTATCTCGCAGAGGGCCTGCATCGCCTAATGAATCAGCGCGAACAAGATCGCTTTTATGTGGCGTCTACAGACGATAAGCTCCCTAAGGAATTGCGTCAAAGCATCTATTTTGATGAAGTGGATTTGCTTTGGGATAAAAACCTTCGCGCATTCCGAAGTCAAGGGGCTCTAGGGGTTGGCGGGGTTGCTGGAACGCCTGTGCACCGTTTTGTTGAAGGCGTTTTAGAGTTGCGAAAACGTCGTGGTGGAGATGAGTTTTCCTTGTACTTAAACCCGAACCTCGAGCATTACGTGTTTTATAAGCGTAATGTGCTCCGCTTCTACAGTACCGAGAAGTCGTACATGGATGCCATTCTATCTACAGATACCAAAAAAAGGAGTCTGCCAGCGAAAGAGGGGCTCCCATATTATACGTTTATCACAACCACGCGCGGCAACATGAAGCGCTTCCTCGATGGACTCGAAGAGGTTGTAGAAGAGGAGGATAGCAAATAGGTCAAATGCATATCCAAGGTCCAATCTGATAGCCTTAGGCAGCCGGGGTCTATTCCATGGTGCTCCTCGCACAAATAAATTGAATTAGCCTCTTTGCAAATGCTTTCGGAAGTGTATATTTGCAGCCTCATTCAACGAAGGCAGGCCCTTCTGCGAGATGGCCCCGTAGCTCAACTGAATAGAGCATCTGACTACGGATCAGAAGGTTTCAGGTTTGAATCCTGACGGGGTCACACTGAAAATCAAGCACTTACATCGAAAGACGTAGGTGCTTTTTTCATTATT
>Ga0209137_1000892_pt1 | contig 30030 bp, 24 predicted proteins | sample SaaInl5LU_22_DNA_FD_184642 | JGI IMG/M metagenome (GOLD analysis project Ga0209137, IMG submission 184642) | Marine microbial communities from expanding oxygen minimum zones in the Saanich Inlet - ESP_105LU_22_DNA (SPAdes) (version 2) | ecosystem: Environmental > Aquatic > Marine > Intertidal...
TAGCGGCAACGAAACTAATTTCAGGAGCGAGATAAAGTATGATGCGTTGTGTCGACAAGTTAAAGATCGTTGCAATGACGGCAAATAGAGCATAGCGCGCTGAAAACCATATCACGCTCATTCTCGTGCCTGAGTTCGAGCCCGAGTTCATGCCCATTTTTGCCCCCGCCGTCACAACACGCCCGCGCCGAGTGCTAGAGCTAAAATAATCGCGAAACAACAATAGCTAGTACGGTCGCGAATCGAGAACACAATCGGGTCGTCGTCCATCTGCCCGCGCTTTGTTAGAATCACCAAGCGACTAATCCAATATAGGAGAACGATGCAAATACCCCAAAGCACAGCGGGTTGGGTATATAAAAGCTGAACAGCATCAGAGTTTAGGTAAAGCGCCATCACCAAAACCGAGGCAAAGCCGGCCGCCATCGCCATGCTCGCAATCAGAGGCGTGTCATCGACATTATAAGCCCGACCTTTTATGGCAGCTAAATCGCGACTATTCAGATCTTCCAGCTCAGCTTGGCGTTTAATAGCGGCTAAGGAAAGAAAGAAGAAACCCGAGAACACAACCAGCCATTCAGACAAAACAATCGAAGTCGCGAGACCGCCGGCGATCAGGCGTATCGTATAAAGCCCGGCCAAGGTAAACACATCGAGCAATAAGAGCCGCTTGATAAAGGTTGAATAACTAATCGTCAGTATAAAATAGAGCAGTAATATCGCCGCGAAGCCCGGCCCTATCTGTAAGGCTGTAACGACGCCCGCACCCCATAAAATGGGCAACATAAATGCGGAATGCGATAAGGGTATTAGACAGGCCGCAAACGGACGGAACCGTTTCCTCGGATGCGCACGGTCATTGCTCAAGTCAAAAAGGTCATTAACAACATAGGCGCTAGAGGCCGTCATGCTTAAGGCAAAAAATGCCAGCAAAGAATTGGTAAGGTTGTCTGCAGTAAATTGATGCGCGACGACGAGCGGAATAAATACGAGTATGTTCTTAATCCACTGATGTGGACGCAGCGCTTTCAGATAACTCGTTGGTTTGGTTTTCTCAGCCGAGATGACAATGGCATCTTCATGCACGGCTGTAACGCGTCGCTCAAACTTTAGCGAAGACGTGACCGCGATGACGAATTTACTGCCCTGCCAAACCGCAAAATCTGCTGCACTATCACCAATATAACCGTAGCCATTTTTCGCAAATTCCGCCGCTAACAGATCCGCCTTGGCCTGCCCTTTAAGGTTAACGGTATCACTTGAGGCAAATACCCCTGAAAAAAAACCAAGATGGTCAGCAATGGCTGTCGCGAAACGCTCATTGGAAGCTGTTGCCAAGTAGACTTTCCCGCCTGCATCAGCCCAAGATCGGCAAAACGCCAGCACATCCTCATTATAAGGCAACCAGGCCGGCTGAACGCTAGATGAGCGCGCGAGATAGGCTTTGGCCGCAGCCCTGCCAGAGAATATCAACGCGAATATAAATGGAAACAATATTAGAGCATTGTGCGACAGCCGGTTCCATAAACTTTCCCACAACAGGTCTGTTCTCACCAGCGTACCGTCTAGATCGACTGTTAAAACCACACCGCGCTCTAGATATTGCAGCATAGGCTTGAAGCCACCCGTCAGATCACCGGTCATGCAATTCACTCCAACCCATCGCTCAAATTTCCTCGAAATAGTATGTTACTTTTACCCTAAAGTGATTTGTCCAACATGCGCACTAGGAAACAACATGAAGAAAACGGTGAAATAGCCAATAACACAGATTAAATAAATCTTAAATACAGCTAAAACGCTATTGATTGGCAATTTTCTGACGAGCCGAGAGCTAATAATCACCCCAATGCAAGATTAATGAATTAACCCCTTGTGGATAGGGCGATGTTTCGACATATTCGCGTTTCATCAACCAAGTGAAGCCCTCCCAATGCTAGACATTAAAAATATTACCTATCGTATCGCCGGCCGAACCTTGTTCGACCAAGCCTCGCTATCCATTCCAAGTGGGTATCACGTCGGGTTGGTAGGGCCTAATGGAACGGGTAAATCGACCCTATTCAAGATAATTGCCCAAGAGCTGGATTTGGATGGCGGCGAGATATCGATGATCTCGGGTACACAAATGGGCATGGTGCGCCAAGATATTCCCGATGATGATACAAGCTTAATAGACGTCGTTTTGGCCGCGGATACAGAACGTGCTGCGCTGTTAGCCGAACTAGAGACGCCGATCGACGTTGAACGTATGTCAGATATTTATATGCGTTTAGCCGATATCAATGCTTATGAAGCGCCATCGCAGGCCGCTATTATTTTAACGGGGCTCGGGTTCAGCGTCGAACAGCAGTCCTTACCTATTCGAGATTTCTCAGGTGGCTGGAAAATGCGTGTGGCGCTGGCCGCAGCATTGTTCCGCAAGCCGAACTTACTTTTACTTGATGAACCAACCAATCACTTGGACTTTGAGGCTATTGTTTGGCTCGAGAATTACCTAATTGACTATGAACATACGTTTGTCATCATCAGCCATGACCGCGAAACACTGAATAAAGTAGTGACGCATATCGCTCACCTTGATCAACAGAAAATATCCCTCTACACGGGAAATTATGATCAGTTCGAGAATACGCTGGCGCAAAAGCGACATGGTCACCAGGCCCTATTTGACAAACAACAAGCGCATAAAAAGAAGATGATGGAATTCGTGGACCGCTTTGGTGCCAAGGCCAGTAAGGCCAAGCAAGCGCAAAGCCGCCTGCGTTCGATTGAAAAAATGGATATGGTCGATGCGCTAATCGCCGAACGTTCAACATCCTTTAAGTTTCCGCAGCCTGAAAAAATCGGCTCACCTATTATTACGATCGACGGCGTTGATGTCGGATATGAACCAAACAAACCGATCCTGAAGAAGATCAACCTCAGCATTTCAGGCGAAGACCGCATCGCTTTGCTGGGCGCAAATGGTAATGGTAAGTCGACATTGGTGAAACTCATCTCTGATAACTTAAAAGCCATGTCGGGAACTGTGATGCGTAACGGCAAACTGCGTGTCGGTTACTTCGCCCAGCACCAATCTGATGAGCTGGACGATAACGCATCCCCCTTCGAATCCTTACGCGAAGCCATCGGCTCAACGCCGGAGCATAAAATTCGCGCCATGTTAGGAAAATTTGGTTTCGATAAAACCAAATCGGATACACAGATCAAAAAACTTTCCGGTGGTGAAAAAGCTCGATTGCTGTTTTGCATCATGAGCTATGACGCTCCGCATATAATGCTGCTCGATGAGCCAACCAACCACTTGGATATTGATGCGCGACAAGCCTTAATTGAGGCACTGAACGGATATGAGGGATGTGTGATTTTGGTGAGCCACGACCCTCACCTCGTGGAAGCTGTTGCCGATCGCTTATATATCGTGCGCGATGCCGGTGTCGGCCCCTATGATGATGACCTGAATGGATATCGTAATTTGATCTTGGATCAGCGGCGCCGCGAACGTTCCGATGCTAAGAAAAGTAAAAAAGATAAGAAAGATAAGAAAGCCAATAAAAAATCGGGCAGCCCGAGCCATAATTCGTTAAATGCTCTCGAAGAAAAACTCAATGCGCTATCCGAACAGAAATTGGCGCTAGAACACGAGATGGCCACCCCGAATGCAATGAATAAACCAGCCATTATTGAAGACTTATTAACGCAATATGCGGCGATGGAAAAAAGAGTTAATGAAGCCGAAACCGCTTGGTTCGAAGCCCAAGAACAGGCCGGTTAACGCTCTAGATGTTCGAGATATAAGGCTTCCACGCGATCCCGCGCCCATTGTGTTCTGCGTAAAAACTTTAAGCTGGAGTTGATTGTCGGGTCGTTCATAAAGCACCGTATATTAACCTGATCTGCCAATACTTCCCAGCCATAGGCCTCGACCAGTTCCGTCAATAAAACTTTAAGCGATATTCCATGAAGCGGATTATTGATCTGTGTCTGAACCATCTTACCCGACTAATTTGCTTCTTTAACTTTAATGCGCTTGGTTTGCACACGCTTTTTATTCAAAGCTTCAAGTGCACGGTTTGCTTCATCCTTATTTGGCATCTCCACAAAACCAAATCCCTTTGACTTATCCTTATCAACATCCATCACGAGATTGCAGGCATCGACAACTCCAAACGGGCTAAATAAGTCGCGCAACTGCGCCTCTGTAGTTCGGCGCGATAAATTTAAAATCATAAGTTTCATGTTGATCTCGTATAGGTCTCGATTAGATTTCGAAAATTAAAAAGCTCAGGAAGTTATACACAGTTTACACCAAAATGCTCAGTTAAATTTGCCAATATCCAAGCCGATAAATTGTCATCCCCTTTATGCAATGGCTTTTTAGCACCCCTTTTGGAAACCGCTTGCAAGCGTTGCTCTGTGACATTGAGACAACTTGCTTTTCATCAATGCAATATCTACATTTAAGCTCAAATTTTGTTGTCTGCATCCGGCTCCACTCATCGTCAGATAACTGCGCGAGAATGCATTTAGATAGAAAGAAACTGGACATGTCTGAGAGCTTAAAAACTGACTATTTAGTTGTTGGAAGTGGCGTCGTTGGCATGGCCTTTATCGACACATTACTGACAGAGACGGACGCGAATATTATCGTCGTTGACCGACATGCAAAACCTGGCGGGCATTGGAATGATGCCTACTCATTTGTTACACTACATCAACCATCCTCATTTTTTGGCGTTAGTTCTAAAGAGCTCAGCCGCGGCGTGAAAGATCATAATGGATTAAACAAAGGCATGAATGATTTGGCTACTGGCCCTGAACTCTCAGCCTATTTTGATGAGGTTATGCGGCTACGCTTTCTCGCCAGTGGCCGCGTTCAATATTTTCCAATGTGTGATTATTCAAAAGATGGCAAGTTCACATCCAAGGTAACGGGTAAGTCATATCAGGTTGATTATAAGAAACTTGTCGACGCAACCTTTATGACTATTTCAGTACCATCAACGCATAAGCCCAATTTTAGCGTCGCACTCGAGACTAAGTTTATGCCGCCGAATAGCTTACCAAACATTCATGAGAAGCCCGATGGTTATGTTGTCATTGGCGGCGGTAAGACAGCCGTGGATGCTTGCATTTGGTTGCTCGAAAAAGGTGTCGACCCCGATGATATTACTTGGATTATCTCACGCGACGCATGGATGCTGGACCGCGCCAATGCGCAACCAACCGAAGAATTCTTTATGCAGGCCGTCGGTGCTCAGGCGGCTCAGGTGGAAGCTATTGCTGGCGCCGATTCCATTGAGGACATGTTTGATCGCCTAGAAGCAGGCGGTTGCTTATTGAGGCTCGATGAAAACATTCGCCCGAGCATGTTTCACGCTGCAACAATTAGCCGGCTTGAGCTGGCTGAGCTTCGGCGCATAAAAAATGTTGTGCGCCTTGGACACGTGACGTCGATTGAAGCAAACCAGATTACACTGTCTCAAGGCACAATCGCAACCAGCCCGAAACATATTCATATTGATTGTTCAGCTAGTTTAGAGCGATCCTTCGCGGGCAAAGAACCGGGGCCAGTGTTTACGCAAGGCGTCATTACCCTTCAACCAATCCGAGCCTACCAACCCGCTTTCAGCGCATCTATGACGGCTTATGTAGAGACGCATTACACAGACGAAGCCGAGCAAAATAAATTATGTACGCCGGTACCCTTGCCGAATAAGCATACTGATTTCATTGATATGACTTTGGCGATGATGATAAATCAATTCAACTGGTCTCAGGATCGAACCTTGCGTAAATGGGTTAAAGAAAATCGGCTCGATGGATTCTCGAAGGTCATCAGCGGCATCGACCCGGAAGATAATGAAAAAATGGACATTATTCAGCGTTTGCGAGACAATGCTTTCCCTGCTGTCGAAAATTTACAAAAATTCGCGACGCAACTTGCTGATGGGAGATAAGCATGACTGAGTTTCAAAGCTATAAAACCGAACTATCAAAAAGCCGTCAGGTCGCCACCGACCAGGATGCTGCACTGGCCAATTTGAAAGACGGCGACGTCTTGGTGCGAATAGATCGATTTGCCTTCACATCTAATAATGTAACTTATGGTGTGGCTGGCGACACAATTGGCTATTGGCAATTCTTTCCGGCGCAAGATAACGCGGGCAATGAATGGGGCTGTCTTCCTGTTTGGGGTTTCGCCGACGTCACGGCCTCGAAAGCAGAGGGCTTGGAAGTCGGAGAACGTATTTATGGCTATTTCCCGCCGGCTAGTTTTTTAACCCTATCTCCTATCAAACTGTCTGCGAAACGGTTTGTTGATGGCGCCGCGCACAGAAAAGAATTACCACCTGTTTATAATAATTACGTTCGGCTTTCGGGCGATGAAACTTATGACCCCTCAATGGATGATATCCGCGCTCTGCTTTACCCCCTGCACCTCACCGCTTTTTGCTTATGTGACGCGCTGGAAGACGCATCTTATTTCGGCGCCAAGCAGGTTATAATTGTCAGCGCTTCCAGCAAAACTGCGATTGGCTTAGCGCAAGGTCTGGCGCAGACTGAAGGCTCACCGCGTATTATTGGCCTAACATCATCTGCAAACCGAAGCTTTGTCGAGGCGCTCGGGTGCTATGACCAAGTTATTTGCTATGACGAGCTCGACACCATCGATAGCGATCAGCCAAGCGTTATGGTTGATATGTCGGGCAACCGTTCGGTGCTTGGAACGGTCCATGCGGCGCTGGGAGACAATATGTTAAATTGCCTGAATGTCGGCATGACGCATTGGGATGAGCCTACCGATGCCGATGGCCCATTGGCAGGTCAGATGATCCGTGAGCGAAGTTCATTCTTTTTTGCCCCCGCGCATATTCAAAAACGAATGGGGGATTGGGGCCAGGATGGCTATGAGGAACGGACATCAAACTTCATGGCGGAACGCGCTAAGCAAAGCCTTGGCTGGATGAAAGTCGAACATATCTCTGGCTTCGATGCCTTTGCCGAGGTCTATAGCGATATGGTCGAGGGTAAAGTAAATCCGAATGAAGGTTTAATTATCGTTGTGTAATGCGAATAGAATAGAAAATTCGGCTTCATCGTGTGATATCGACAGCGTGGTTGTATCTAAACACGAATAGCGAATTTTTAAAGTGTAATAAAATAAATAGGTCTTCCAAATTATAGGCATAAAAAAGTGCTACCATTTTTGCGATTCGACGACTAGAACATCTAATAATATCGGCGACTAGAACATCTAATAATAAAGGAAATAAGATGGACAATTTATCCCCCCGTTTTAATTGGACGCGTATAGAAATTAGAGAATTATTCAGCCTGCCCCTCGACGCATTATTTGCTGAAGCACTGAGCGTTAAGCACGCCAATTGGCCTGACGGAAAAATTCAAAAGTCTCAGCTAATGTCAATTAAAACCGGTGGGTGCCCTGAAAACTGTGGCTATTGCAGTCAATCTGCCCATTTTAGCACGGGGTTGAATGCCGAAACTCTAGTTCCACTAAATGAAGTAATTTCAGCTGCGAAGCGAGCAAAAGCGTCCGGTGCCGACCGCTTTTGTATGGGAGCCGCCTGGCGTAGCGTTAAAAACCGTGATCTACCCAAGGTCAGCGAAATGATATCTGCAGTCAAAGCCGAAGGGTTAGAAACCTGCGTAACCCTTGGCATGCTCGAAGATGGCCAAGCCGAAGTATTGAAGGCAGCGGGTCTCGACTATTATAATCACAATCTAGATACATCCCCTGAATATTACGACCAAGTTGTCACAACACGGACTTATTCCGATAGGTTAGAAACCTTAACGAGGGTTCGCGAGGCAGGCCTCAATGTCTGTTGCGGCGGCATTATCGGCATGGGCGAAAGCCGCGATGACCGCATTGGACTTATTCACGAGCTGGCAAAAATTACGCCACATCCAGAGAGTGTTCCAATCAATATGCTGGTTCCTATTCCCGGAACACCGCTTGGCCAATCGGCTCCAGTTTCAGTAATTGAGATGGCACGTGTTATTGCCGCATGCAGAATTATTTTCCCAAAAAGTTGGGTTCGTATTGCCGCTGGTCGCGAAGGTATGAGTGAGGAAGGTCAAGCTCTGCTGCTAGTTGCAGGGGCAAACTCAATATTTATTGGCGATCGCCTATTAACCACGGATAACCCGGGGGCTGACAGCGATAGAGAGTTTTTAGAAGCGACAGGATTCGAAACCGCAACACGCCATGATATGCAAGGCAGCTGATAGATAAGAGGTTTAGTCTAGATCTTCGGAACATGAATATGGCTATAAGTAGCCAAGACCTTGTGCAGATATACAAAATATCTTAGGTCTTTGCCATGCGCTTCCTACTGCCGATTTTTACCTGCCTATTTTTGCTTAACAGCATTCTGTCTGTTGCGTGCCAAAGCTATGGCAGCGTCGTAACGATCTGCAGTAGCCATGGTTTAGTCAAAATATATATCGATCCGTCAGACACAGAAAATCTGGCGAGCAACGACCAATCGGCACCTAGTACCTCATCTAAGCACACGTCTTCTGGCGGAAACCAAGGGCACGATTGTTGTCCGCATTTTCAACTAGAATTCCTTACCGCATATATAACACCACAGCTCAACTTTAGCGTTAGCGAGCTCGCGCATCGTCCAGTCGTAAGCAATCATCTTAAGCTACACCTATCACTCTATAAAGCACGAGCGCCGCCCTATCCTGCGTCAGCGCAAAGTTCAAAAAAACTCTGAAACTCGATAGGAAATATTATGTTTACCAAACTCTCAGCTTTGGCCATTCCGGTCATATGCTTGGCAGGCTTCGCCTTGCCCGCCAATGCAGATACGAACCACAACACATCGATTACGCACCCCTTAAAACCAGCGCGACCCGATAGTCACGCACCGATCATGGTGATGGGCGACCATATGCATAAACAGGGCGAGTTGATGGTTTCCATTCGACAAATGCAAATGAAAATGCAGGGTAATCGGATAGGTACCAACCGCGTTTCCGATAGCGATGTGCTGGCCACAGCCAATAAAAATGGTGGCATGGCCGCAAACTTGCGGGTCGTTCCGCAAACCATGGAAATGAATATGACCATGCTGGGGATGATGTATGCCCCCAGCAACGAAACGACCCTCATGCTGATGACCTCTTATAATAATACGAAGATGGAGCTAGAGACATATAATATGATGGGTGCCTCGCTCGGCACGTTTGAGACACAATCAAGCGGGCTCGGCGATACCACAATGGCCGCCCTTTTTCGCCTACCATGGACGACACGTAACCAAGACTATTCCGGTAGCTGGCACGCGACCTTTGCCGTGAGCCTGCCAACAGGGTCGACCAAACAAGAAGATGTTATTCTGACCCCAGTGAACACGCGGATATCCGCGCGCTTACCCTATGCCATGCAATTGGGCACTGGCACCTATGACCTAAAACCTGCTCTGACATATAACGCGCAACGAGGGTTAAATTCGTTCGGTGCGCAACTCGGCGGGCGGTTTGCCCTGAATACAAATAACCAGGGCTATAACCATGGCGACACGACATACTTCGATGTTTGGGCAGCTCGACGTATCGCTCCCTCGATAAGTATTTCCACCCGCGCCAAAGCCTCAACACAAAAAACAATAAGTGGCCGTGACCCTCAGATAGATAAACCAGTGCAGTCCGCGCACACCAAATTTTATGGTGGCGATAAAGTTCACCTAGCATTTGGGCTCAACTATGTCGTTCCGCGCGGGGTATTAAGAGACCATCGTTTTGCTCTCGAAGCGGCGGGAAATATTTACGAAGACCTTAACGGTCCGCAAATGTCTGAAGATTGGACATTAACGCTAGGTTATCAAAAGGCTTGGTAGCCGATCTGGCTTCTAAGAGCGCCGTTCTGAAGTGTTAGGGCTGACAGGCTCTGACATTTCAGATAGTATGCAGAAATATTCCTCCGTTTTCGATAATTCAATGTAAGCTGAGTGTAAGCTGAGTGTAAGCTGAGTGTAAGTTGAATGTAAGCTGTGTGTAAGGAGTGGGAATGAATATCGACGAGGCTTTAGAAAAAGCAAAACTTCTGATAAGCCAAAACAACACAGCTCAAGCGTTAGAGACATACAAAGCCATTTTAACTCGCGTCCCAGACCAAAAGGAAGCCGTGCACGGTTTCGTTACGATAATGCAGGCTCAGCAAACTCCAGCTCCAGCTCCAGCTCCAACACAAAATAATTTCGCAACGGTGCAAGATGCCGTTGAAAGTTTAATTGCCCAATATAACGCAGCGATCCAGATAACAGGAAGTCATCAAACAGATCAGCTTGAGGCCGTCATTGCGGCCGTGGCGACGGTGCAAAAAACATTTCCAGACGTCCCATTCTTTGCAAATATTATGGGTGTCATCAACTCTGATCTCGGGCGTTCGGACGCGGCCATACGTGCTTTTGAAACGGCGCTTTCGCTAAAGCCCGACTATGCAGATGCCTTGAATAATTTAGCCAATGCGTTGAAGGCCAGCGGGCAATTTGTTGCAGCAATCAACGCTTACACCGAGGCTCTAAAACACGACCCTGAGAATGCTATTACGATTAACAATATGGGCTCAGCGTTTCGCGAGAGTGGCCATTTGCAAGCCGCTCTCGACACATATGTTAAGGCGGCACAAATTAAACCAGACTTCACCGAAGCCTATATCAACATCGCCAAGATAACCAGCTTGATGGGAGACCTCGACACGTCGCTTTCAGCCTATATGAAGGCTCTTCAGCTTGACCCAACCGATGCCGAGGTACAAAATAATATAGGCATTGTCTATAGTCAGAAGTCAGATTTTGCGGCAGCAATCGAGGCGTATAAAAAGGCGGTTGACCTACGCCCAAACTATGCGGAAGCCTATAATAATTTGGGCGGGTCGTATAAAGCCGTAGACAATATTAACGCGGCCATCTCCGCTTTCAACCGCGCTGTTGAGATAGACCCCAATTATGCTGACGCCTATAACAACCTTGGCGTTACCCTGAAAAATAACGACCAGCTGGATGCTTCTATCGCGGCCTACCAAACGGCTATAAAGCTGACGCCCGACAGAGCTACCTTTCACAATAATCTGGGCAGTGCGCTGCGAGACAAGGGCGATTATGTTGGCTCGGTCGAGGCTTTTCATAAAGCCATCGAGTTGAACCCCGACTATTCTGAGGCCTATAATAATCTTGGAATTACATTGAGAGGAAAATTTGATACGCCGGCGGCACTCGAAGCCCACCGCAAAGCGATTGAACTGGATGGTGAACGCCCGACATTCTTCAACAGTCTAGGCAATGCCCTAAACGAAAGCGGCAACACGCTAGATGCCTTGAGCGCTTATAGACAGGCGCTCAAGATACGCCCCGATTATACAGAAGCCATGAAAAATATGGCTATTGTACTTAAGGACCGTGGTGATTTCGATGGCGCGCGGGAGGCGTTTAAAAAGATATTAACCATCAAACCATTATTCGCTGAATGCACACGAGCGATTGCCACCATAGCCAATGATGATGATCTGGAATATCTCGACCGAGTAACACATAAAATTATTGAGAGTGTAAGCCCTCAGTCTGATGAATGGATGCACGCTAGCCTCGCTAGAAGTGAGATGCACCATTGCAACCAAAATTTCGCGGAAGCATTTCAATTGTTAGAAGCCGCAAACCAATACCGACGAACATCCCTGAACTATAACTTGCGAATGGACCAAGAGCTGTTTGCCAATATCCGGTCGAAATTTGCGGCACGACAGACTTCCTTAGCTTTAGAAAGCCAAGACATAAAGTCGAGCACCCATCGGCAATCTCCGATTTTTATTCTCGGCATGCCACGCTCGGGTACCTCGCTCGTAGAACAAGTTATCTCGGCCCATTCGATGGTTTCAGGTTATGGCGAATTGGAGTGGTTACGGTTAGCCATTTTAGAAAATAATGGTTTAAAACGAGACGTAGACGACGAGCTATTGGTACAAGTGCGCGAGGCGTATTATCACCGATGGCACGGACACACTCGCTCTGACACTGCCTATTTTACGGATAAAATGCCGAACAATTTCTTGTGGATTGGCTATCTTCTCAGCGCCATGCCCGAGGCAAAAATTGTCCATGTCGAACGCGATCCAATGGCGGTGTGCTGGTCAAATTTCAAAACATATTTCCATTCACTAGGTATGGGCAATACATTCGACCAGTCTAACGTCGCCAATTATTTCAAACTTTATCAGGAGTTAATGGCGTTTTGGCGGAACACATACCCGAATAGGATTTTTGACCTTTCTTATGAAAACCTTACCGAAAATACGCAAACCGAAACCCAGCGACTATTTGAATATCTTCAGTTACCATGGGAAGCCAGCGTTATGGAGCCGCATAAGAATTCGCGGCCCGTTAGAACAGCATCCAGCAAGCAGGTTCGTAATGAGATTTACAAGGGCAGTTCTGAGGCCTGGCGTAATTATGAGCCTTGGCTCCAGCCTATGTTGAAGACGTTAAATTATGGTTCGGACTGAACGGTTCTAAAACCGATATGATTGGTTGAAAAACTGGCTTCTTGAGCCTGACGCGCCGAAGCTCTATAGCGGCGACAAAAATTCTCAGCGCATAAAAAAGAGCCGCCCTTAATGGTGTAAAATGGATCATCGGCAATCGAGGTCTTGGGTTCAGCCGCTATTGTATCCTTAGTCGTATAAAGTGTATCCGTCCATTCCCAGACATTGCCGATCATGTCATAAAGCCCGAAATCACTGGCCGGAAAACAGCCAACTGGCGCATGTAATTTATAGCCATCGGTTTGTGTGTTTTGGATCGGGAACATACCTTGCCACGTATTGGCCTGTTCTTGCCCACCCGGAGCCCGCTCTTCGCCCCATGCATATAAAGTTTCGGAACCGGCTTTGGCCGCGTATTCCCACTCTGGCTCTGTTGGCAGGCGGCGATTAATCCAGCGGGCATAGGCTTTTGCATCCAATAGAGACACCTGAACGACAGGGTAATTATCCATACCGTCAATGGTACTTTCGGGACCTGTCGGATGGCGCCAGTTTGCCCCTTCGACAAAACGCCACCAGCTGGGATTGCTCGGTGACGGAACCGTGAAAACGGCTCCACCGGCGGTGCCAAAGCCCGGTTGCGGTTTTTCGGCTTGGGTCACATAGCCAGTCGCCGCAACAAATTGAGAAAATTGAGCGTTGGTAACTTCCGTCGTGTCTATATTAAACGGTGCGATATTTACCATACGTTGCGGGCGCTCCTCAGCATAAGCCTCATCGGACCCTATGAGGGCGCTACCGCCTTGAAGGCTAACAATGCCACTATCTAAAACTGCACATGTTGCGGCGTCGCCTGCTTTCACGTTCGGCGCGGTTTGGCTATCGTCATCACAAGCCGATACTGCGAGCCCAATGGCTATAATTGGAATGATGATAAGCGGAATGGTTTTGCGATTGCTCAATTTAAGCCGACCCTATATTTGAGTTTCTATATCTAGGTTAGGCTTTAATCTTATAAGCGTCGTTAGGACATTCGTCGAACCAATAATAGACTTTGAGCCAGATTTAACGTCAGATAACAAAGGCTGAGAATAACAATTGCAAATGAATAGTAGATTAGAAGGGTGAAGGGAAAATGAACGAGCCTACCTATCCTACGAATATCCAGGTCCAAGACCGCAGCCCCAGGGCCCCCTTTACCTTGCACTCTCGGTTCGTAGATATGAACCTGCCGAGCGCATTAAGACCTAATGACATGAAGTGCAAAGATGCATTTGAGCGGTGCCAGATTGACTATAATGTTGTTGATACACCGTTCGGCCTTGCGGCTATCGCTGCCACAGAAAACGGGGTCCGTGAATTATTTTTTACAACGAGCCTATTGGCTGCAAAAGATTATTTAGACGCAAAATATAATCAGGCCCAAATTGCACAATTGCCCAACAAGTACACAGCGGCACTATCGGCTATTTTTAACAACCATCCGAACAATCAAGCTCCGATTGCGTTAGACATTAACCCTACCCCCTTTCAGGCAATAGTCTGGGAGGCACTCTTAAGCGTGCCAAGGGGTAGCGTAACCAGTTATAAAAATATTGCGGAACTTATTAACCAACCCAAGGCCGCACGCGCCGTTGGTACGGCGATTGCTAGAAACCCAATTGCGTTTCTAATACCCTGTCATCGCGTAATTCCATTAAGCAGTAAAACGAGCGCGAAACTAGGCGGCTACCGTTGGGGCGTAAACCGCAAAGCGGACATGATTAAATGGGAAGCGGCAAACCATAATTAACCAAAGCTCGATATGACAATAAATATCTAAATGCGCTCCGCCTGATATCGAGGCGTAACAGGTTTTGCCTTTAATAGTCGTTCGATTAACACCTCTGGGTTTTGCTCAAAAATGAGCATCTCCATATGCGCCTGGGAGACAAAGCCAGATTCCACCATATGCTGGATAAAATCTCGGTAGTGACCATAGTAATTTTCTGTATTCAGAAAAGCGATTGGTTTTGTGTGAAGCCCAAGTTGCGCCCATGCCCATTGCTCAGAAATTTCATCCATCGTACCACCACCACCGGGCAGCGTGATGAACGCATCCGACAGCTCAGCGAGCATCGTTTTTCTTTCATGCATGGTTTTAACAATATGAAAATCTTGCAGATGCGTCTGTGATATGCCGGTCGACACAAGCTGTTCAGTAATCACTCCAGAGATTGGTACAGCCAAGTCCAATGCCGCCTGTGACACCACACCCATTAAACCGATGTTACCACCGCCATAAGCAATTGAGCCACCGATACGGGCAATCTCTTCAACAATCACCCTCGCGTCAGTCGCATAGATTTCGCGGTTTCCCGTATTCGCTCCACAATAAATCCCAAATCGCATATTTTATCCTAACACTTCTGATTTTAATTTTTATATGAAATAAAACTGGCACTGAACCTTACCCGAGTATGGCATCTATAATCTTAAACTATATTTGCTTAAAAAATGGCAAAAGATTCATATATCAGCAATCCCAATTACTATACGTAAGCGTTGCGCGATGCAGGGTCGTGCCATTGACAGATTTATTATGGCACGCATAATGCCATATTATAAAATGGGGAGTGGCTTACATGTCCGAAAATAGCAGCATTCAGTTCATGGGAGCTCCTGGCTCACCATATACACGCAAGATGGTAGCATTGATGCGCTATAGGCGTATCCCATACCAACTAAAGTGGCACTCACGCATCGGCAAAAATCCTGATACGACCATGCCTCAACCCAAGGTCAGTTTATTACCGACATTTTATTTGCCCGATGATAAAGGGGAACTTCAAGCGGTAACCGATTCCAGCCCAATTCTAAGACGATTTGAAACTGAATTTAGCGGGAGGAGCGTTATTCCCAATGATCCAGCCCTAAGCTTCATCAACTGGCTCATCGAAGACTATGGTGATGAATGGCTAACCAAATCGATGTTCCACTATCGTTGGCATTATGATGCGGATATCAAAAAGGCTGGCTCGATTCTGCCACGTTGGGGCGATAATACTGGGGCAGAAGATGCCATTCAACCTATTTCAGAGTTCATAATTAGCAAGCAGACAAGCCGGCTATCCTATGTGGGATCGAATGCGACGACCAAGCCAATTATCGAAGATAGTTTTCATCGATTTTTAAAAATACTCAACGACTGCTTGCAAGAAAACCCATTTCTTTTGGGCAAGCGCCCGGCGTCAGCTGACTTTGCTATTTACGGACAACTTACCTGCCTTGCACTGTTCGACCCCACACCCCAAGCGATCATCACAAGTCAGTTCCCCCGCATTTATGCTTGGACTGAGCTGATGGAGGACTTGTCGGGCTTAGATATATCTGACGATGACTGGATAACTATTGAGCACGGACTGCCCAAGCCCTTACATGCACTTCTTCAAGAAATTGGCCGCATATATCTACCTTACTTGCGCGCCAATGCCGCCGCTGTGATGGCCGGCGCCGACCAAATGGAAAGTGAGATCGACGGGCAGGTTTGGATGCAAAATCCATTTCCATATCAGGCAAAATGTTTGCAATGGATACTTGAAACATACCAAGCACTCGGTGAGCAAAACACAAGCGACGTGAACCAACTGTTAAATGGCACCGGTATTACCGAACAATTACAAACCGGATTATGAACTTCAAAGCGCAAAGATTTTCTATACGATTAGAATTTGCGAAATAGCTGATACGAGTGCGATCACTAAGCCGACCCATATGCGGGGCGACAATACGAATCCAGAGTTCGGCTCAAATGGGATGGCGAAAGTAGTATGCAAGGCTAACGCTTTGAAGATATGGATTGAGTCGAAATGAGGGTTAAGCGCAAGCTCAAGCATGTCTCTCCGACTACGATAACGGATAATACCGACGGCTCCCCAGCCCGGATTTTCTTCCACATTCCAAGCTTCAATATAGCCACCAACGACAGGTCCCTGCAGAACAGGATGGCCAGCTCGGGCGAAAATTGACGTTATAAAAGGTTTAAAATATTGCATCAGCAATGGTAGGGGTTCGATAATCTCTCGCGTGATGGGATGCTCAATCGGCGCCTTTTGAAGGCGCAGCATATTCAACATATAGAACTCTTTGCCGTTATCTTGCTCCATGAATTTTATAAGTATGCTTTTATCGTTCAAAACAAGACCATCGCCCGCCTCATCCCGACGTTTCACACGCTCTGTATAGTCTGCAATCTCAACTACAGACAAACGCCCGCGCCAATTATTATACCAAGCGCTAAAGCCAATAAAAACCAATAAACCGGTCAACCATATACTTAAAGCTACGCTCATGCGGCCGTCTCCAAATAATCATATTTATTAAAGTCGCTAAGCACCATATAAATTGGCACTATTAATGTCAAAATAAATTCTCGGAAAAATATGTACGCTGTTACCTAAACCGTTAGTCCAACTCGGCGGTTGCCTGCATAACGACATCACAGTCCATGTTCACGACTTGGAGCGACAAAGTCTTAGCGTCTTGCTTGACCATAAAACTGATGGCCTGATCGACGTAAGCCGGCGACTTTCCTCTAAACTGGAACTTACGAATAACATCCAGGCCGAAATTATACTGCAGAAGTTTAAGTAGGTAACTGGCCATGAACGGGCCATGGACAACACAAGCCGGATACCCTTCTACGTCGCGCGCATAATCCGCGTCGTAATGAATTCGGTGGCTATTAAATGTAAGTGCCGAATAGCGAAATAACTGAGCAGCCGTTGGCGTTATGGTCTCAAGAGTTTGCCAGCCATCCGATTGCGCTTGCGTTATCGTGCCCGTGGGTAACGAAAGTTTGCCCACCGAGGGGTTTAAGTAAACAATCGACTGCTGCTCGCGAACGCTAAGTGTATGATTGGCATACGTTTCGTGCCCCACTGTCAAGAATATTAATATTCCAGAGTTTCCCGTTTTTTCCGACACATCAATGATTTTCGACATACGGCGTATATCATCTCCGACGCAAATCGGGGCTATAAACTCGACTGAACTACCCGCCCACATACGGCGCGGCAACTCTATCCGTGGAATAAAATCACCCTTCTGGGGGTGGCCGTCGACATCAAGTTTCGCCATCGGGTCGGTCGGCGTGGCCAAACACCAGTGCATACCGAGTGGTGCCAGCCCGTCTGGCAATGTCGTTATGCTGCCCAAGGTTGCCGCAAATTGCTCTGCTGCAATTTGGGTTAAGCTATCGCGGCTTTCTAACACCTTGCCAATCCATTGACTATAATCAGACATCAATACGATCTCGGTAGTCCTAATACATGCTCCGCAATATACGAGAGAATGAGGTTGGTTGAAATGGGTGCCACTTGATAAAGTCGCGTCTCGCGAAACTTACGTTCGACATCATACTCAGCAGCAAATCCGAAGCCGCCAAAGGTCTGCACGCAAGCCTCCGCGGCAGCCCAACTCGCATCCGCTGCTAGCATCTTTGCCATATTGGCTTCCGCACCGCAATTTTCACCGGCTTCATATATTTCGACAGCTCGGTGCACCATAAGTTCAGCCGCCCGCATTTGCGCATAGGCTTTGGCAATCGGAAACTGCACACCTTGGTTTTGCCCGATCGGACGGTTGAATACTTTACGTTGACTTGCATAAGCCGTAGCTTGATTAATAAACCATTTAGCGTCGCCAATACATTCTGAGGCGATGAGAATGCGTTCGGCGTTCATGCCACTTAAAATATATTTGAACCCTTGCCCCTCTTCACCAATTAAATTATCCGCCGGAACTTTTACATTGTCAAAAAACACTTCCGTCGACGAATGGTTCATCATAGTTTGAATGGGACGAATGTTCATCCCATTGCCACGCGCTTCATTCATATCAAGAATAAAAACAGACAAACCATCAGAGCGTTTTTTGACTTGGTCTTGGGGCATGGTGCGCGCCAATAGAATCATTAAGTCAGAATATTCAGCGCGACTGGTCCATATCTTCTGGCCGTTCACTGTATAGGTATCGCCATCCAATTCCGCCTGCGTCCGAAGCGCCAATGTGTCGGTTCCACTATTTGGTTCGGTTACACCGAAAGCTTGAAGGCGCAAATCACCTGAGGCAATTTTCGGTAAGTATTTTTCTTTTTGCGCGTCTGAACCATGGCGCAACACAGTTCCCATTGTGTACATCTGAGCGTGACACGCGCCTGCGTTACAGCCTTGCATGTGGATCTCTTCTAGGATGGCAACCGCGGCTGAAAGAGGTAAACCTGCACCGCCAAACTCTTCTGGTATCAAAACTGATAGATAGCCGGCATCGGTCAGGGCCTGAACAAATTCCTCAGGATAGGCATGCGCATTATCTTTCTCCTGCCAATATTTACCAGGGAAATCCAAACATAGCTTCGCCACTTCAGTTCGAATTTCTGGATGTGCTTCAATCATTTACGCGCCCTCCTCATATACTCGATATAGTCTACCTCGAACTTACTGCCGAGCCAGAGCTGACTTCACTACTGAAACCAAATCTGCCACAACAATCAAATAGGCTCACCCGCGATCTGGACGCTCTCGGTCAAAAGCCACAGCATCTTCGATAGTTTACACGGTTTATCGGCAACGAAAACAGCAAACTTATGCGGCAAAACGCGGCTGAATACGAGAAAACGTCGGGTAAACAGCCTCAAAATTAGCCGCCCAATCTGAGCCTCGCACTTTACTCGCCACAAACATGGCCTAAACTTAATTTCGATGAGAGCGCCAAGTCTCGGCTATTGGAATTTATCTAAAGGAACCTGAAACATGACAAGCTTACCTGCAACGAACTCGATTATTTTGTCGCTCGAGCACGGCTGGCTAACGATAGCCTTTAATCGCCCCGATAATCGAAACGCTCTTTCCGAAGAATTGGCAGGTGAATTGACATCGACATTGGAGGCCGTTCACGGTGATCGAAGCGTTCGCGGAATTACGCTGCGTGGTAATGGCGGCGTATTCTGTGCTGGCGGCGATTTGAAATCCTTCAAGTCTAATTTCCACGGAGATGCAGGAACACAAAACGCCGTCATCGCCAGCAACAAAGCCGGCGGTGCGTTATTCGCGCTCATCAACACTATGCCACAAGTCGTCTTAGTATTGGTTGATGGTCCAGCGATTGCTGGTGGACTTGGGATGGTTTGCTGCGCTGATATTGTTGCTGTCACCAATCAGGCTAAGTTTTCTCTTACCGAAACTCAATTAGGAATCGCTCCGGCGCAAATCGCACCTTATGTGGTTCAACGCTTTGGGCTAAATACAGCTCGTCGTCTAATGCTAACGGGCGCACGTTTTACCGGAGCCGAAGCTGTCGGCTATGGCTTGGCTGATTTTGTGGTCGATGATGCAACTGGATTTGACGCAATCGAGGCGGAAATTCGAAACAGCGTCATGCGCTGTGCGCCGAACGCCAATGCTGTCACAAAAGAAATAGTTCTGGCGACACCACATTTGAGCGTCGACGACATGCAAAATTTTGCAGCAAAAGGTTTTGCTAAATGCATGATGAGCGAAGAGGGAAAAGAAGGCATGGCTTCATTCGCCGAAAAACGCAAACCAAGTTGGGCCACCTAACTACAAGCAAGTCACGCGTTTACATTCTCGCTATACCGAAACTATTCTCGCGGACTTTTCTGTTTCGAGCTTCCCAAACCGTTGCCAACGCAAACCCTAATGTCTTTCGGGTATCGCGGGGATCGATCATTCCGTCATCCATCATATGACCGGATGTGTAGAAGGCATTTGCCTGATGGTCAAAATGATTTTTTAAATAAGCTTCTTGTTTGCCTAACGCGTCGCGATCCAGTTCACGCCCCGATGCCGACGCCTGTTCCTCGGCGACAATACTCATGACTTGCGCAGCCTGATCACCACCCATAACGCCGGTCATCGCATTCGGCCACGTGAATAAAAAGTCAGGGTCAAAACCGCGTCCACACATCCCGTAATTACCAGCGCCAAAACTGCCACCAATCAACATCGTAATTGTTGGCACATCTATGTTGGTAACGGCTTGGATCATCTTCGAACCGTGCTTGATCATCCCAGCTTGTTCATAATTCTTACCCACCATATACCCCGTAATATTCTGCAAAAATATCACTGGCGTATTGGCCTGATCCATAAGCTGAAGAAACTGCGCTGCCTTAGTTGCTCCATTGGGATCAATGGGTCCGTTATTACAAACAATTCCGCAATGATGACCGTAAATGCTGGCTTGGACGCAGACCATAGAACTTCCATAACCCGGTTTGAAGTCACTAAAATCAGACCCATCGACGACACGCAGCAACAGCTCGCGCGCATCATACGGTGTTCGGTAATCAATCGGCACCACTCCGGCGATCTCATCTGGCGCGTAAAGCGGTTCGTCGAAAGCTTCCAGTTTCGGCGGCTGACAACCGGCGTTCCAATTAAGACGACGCACAACCTCGCGCGCCATTAAAACCGCCTCCTCGTCATTTTCCGCCAAATATTCCGCCAAGCCTGTCACGCTCGCGTGCATTTCGGCTCCGCCGAGTTCTTCGGCCGTGGCAATTTCCCCCGTTGCTGCTTTCAATAATGGTGGGCCAGCCAAAAATGCCTTGCCGCCCCCCTTCACCGCAATCACATAATCTGACAGCCCCGGCATATATGCTCCGCCCGCAGTCGAACTGCCGTGTAAGATAGCGATCACCGGAATGCCCGCTTTAGACATACGCGCAAGATTGGCGAACAATCCACCGCCCACAGAAAAACCTTCCACCGTGTAATTCATTAGGTCGCCACCAGCGCTCTCTACCAAATGAATAAAAGGAAGTTTTTGTTCTAAAGAAATTTCTTGCGCGCGGCGCAAACGATAGCCACCAGGCCCGGTTAAAGCGCCCGCCTTAATTCCACTATCGTCAACCACGATGGAACAACGAACGCCTTCAACAAACCCGATCCCGGACATAATCGTAGAACCGGGTATCGATTTTTCCTCAACATCCGTATCGGTCATATAGCCGGCGATATTGCCAATCTCGAAAAATGGCATTCCAGGATCTAGGAGACGCGCCAACCGTGCTCTAGGCGTTAACTGACCCCGGGCTTCGAAGCGCGCTTTTCGCGCCTCCGATTGTTTAGGTGCCCGCGCGTTTAACTCTTGCAGCCGCTCTATAAGCGACAACATATCATTACGGTTTTGAATAAAACGCTGCGACCCTATCTGCAATTTGGACTGGACAGCCATGACAAATGCTCCCGTATAATATTACCTAGCCACCAGTCTTCAAACCACCGGTAGAAATATCGACGAATTTGCCACCACTCTCGGCTAGATCACGCAGCGTCTGGCATGGCGCAAAGTTTTCATCCGTCGCACTAATCTCTTCGAGCTTGGCTAAAACTTTCTTGGCACCCACAACATCGCCATAGAAAAGCGGGCCACCTTTATCTGAGGGCCAACCATAACCATATGTCCAAATCACATCGACATCGGACGGACGCTGAGCTTTGTTTTCTTCGAGGATTTTTACCGCCTCGTTAATCATCGGATAAACGCAGAGCTCGATAATTTCTTCCGAGCCTAAGTTCTTGGTACCTGCTTTGACACCCGTCACCTCTTCAATAACACGTGTCGTCACCTCGGATGGTTGACGCTGAAAATTCTCATCATAATCGTAATAGCCCGCGCCTGTTTTCTGCCCCCGACGATCCATTTCACATAAGGCATCGCGTATCGGGCTATTGGTTTTTGCACCCTTTTTCCAACCAATATCCAGACCAGCAAGATCAGACATTTGGAACGGACCCATTTTAAAACCAAACTCATTAAACGCCGCATCGACGTCCCAGGGCATGACGCCTTGGTCGACCAACTTAGCGGCCTGAATTTGGCGATAGGCGAGAATGCGGTTACCAACAAAACCAGGGCACACACCGACCAACGCTGCAATCTTGCCAATGCGCTTGGCGAGATCCATGGAGGTTGCGACCACCTCATCTGAGGTATCGTCAGCCCGCACAATCTCAAGTAATTTCATTACATTCGCGGGAGAGAAAAAATGCAATCCAATCACGTCGGCAGGACGGCTTGTTTGGTGGGCGATTTCATCAATATTGAGACCTGATGTATTGGTCGCCAAAATTGTACCTGGCTTGGCTATTTTATCTAGCCGAGCAAAAATCGATTTCTTTAATTCGAGATCTTCGAAAACAGCCTCAATGATGAGATCACATGAACTGAGATCTTCCATATTCAAACTGCCGGAAATATTAGACATACGATTTGCCACCTCCTCTTGTGGGAAGCGACCACGGTCAGCACTGCGCTGATAGTTTTTCTGTATGACACCCAGACCGCGATCAAGCGCCTCTTGCTTGGTTTCTATAATCAAGACGGGAATACCTATCGAAGCAAAATTCATCGAGATACCACCACCCATTGTACCGGCACCAATTACGCCGACTGACTTGACCTCGCGCAAACTTGTTCCGCTGGCTAGACCATCAATTTCCCATGCCACTGTCGTGGCGTCATTCATATATGCGGCTACGTCTTGTGTCATCACTCTTCCTCCTGGGCTATGCCCTTTTTGTTGCCGGCCCTGTTCGGACCATTTTGTTGCAAACTGGTTACGCCAATTTGCTTGGCGTACTTAAATATTAGACATTTCCAATATTAAACATTTCCATTGAGAGCCGCGCGCTGAAACCGGCCGAGATGGAAATCTGTATTACCAAACAAAAGCTCGAGCATCGTTGCGCGCATAAAGAAATGCCCAACGGCCATTTCCTCAGTTATACCCATGCCACCGTGTAACTGCACGGCATTCTCGCCAACAAACTTACAACTCTCTCCAAGTTGTACCTTAATGGCTGAGGCAACGGCCGGGTTATTATAATCACCCGAATCCATTTTGGCCGCTCCCATATAGGTCATAGATATGAGCTCTTCTTTATGGATAAACATATCCACCATTTTATGTTGGAGAACCTGAAAGGCTCCAATCGCTTGGCCGAATTGTTTGCGGGTTTGAATATACTCATTGGTCAACTCGCACATGCGTTTACAAACGCCAACGCCCTCTGCCGATACCGCCAAAATAGCGGCGTCCATAATCGCCTCGATGAGACTATAAGCTTGGCCTGATTGCCCGAGTAAAGCCGTTTCACGAAGCGCTACATTCTCAAGTAAAACATCACCAGCCAGCAAGCCATCAATGGTCTTATATGGCTGGATACTTAACCCAGGGTGGGCCGCATCCAAGATAAATAAGCTGATGCCATCGGTGTCCTTCTTGTCGCCCGACACGCGAGCCGAGATAATTAATTTATCGGCAATCGGCGCTGCCAAGACCACAGCTTTATGACCGTTGATAATATATTGATCGCCTTCTTTACGAGCACTTGTCTCAACGCATGAGAGAACAGAGCGCGACTTAGGCTCGGCATGCCCAAAGCCAAGAATAGCATCGCCGGCAATAATTTGCGGGATTAAGGCCTGTGCGTGATCGCCTCCGACAGCTCGCAAGATTTGCCCTGAAAGTATGACTGTTGGCAAAAATGGCTCAACTAAAAGCACCCGCCCAAGCTCTTCCATAATCACTAAGTTATCCGATGCCGTTCCGCCAAAGCCATCATATTCCTCCGGAAAGGCGGCCGCAAAAACACCTAATTCAGCAAGCGTTTTCCAAATGTCGCGGCTCCAGCCATCATCCGATTCGATGATTTTTTTACGCGCATCAAAATCATACTTATCGCCAAGCAAGCGAGACAAGCTATCGCGCAGCATGGTTTGTTCTTCTGAAAATTCAAAGTTCATGACAGCTCCTATAAACCGAGAACGGCTTTAGCAATGATGTTACGCTGGATTTCATTGGTGCCGCCATAAATCGACGTTTTCCGACCGTTGAAATATTTAGCCGCTGCATCGACCGCATGCGATGGTCCGGCCAATACGGAATTAGCTCCCAACTCGCGTTGGAAAGGCGCAGCATAAGCGCCAGCAATTTCGAGTGCCAAATGCGTAATTCGTTGCTGGATTTCAGTGCCACGAATTTTAAGGATCGAAGCTTCGGCTCCAGCCGAACGGCCAGCCATTTCACTTGCTAAAGCCCGCAACTCCGTAAACTCCAAAGCCATCAAATCAACTTCTAACTTCGCCACTTTACGATTAAAGGCATCCTCTGCATCCAGCTCCTCATCGGTCGCAATTTGCTTTAGGCGTTCAATGCTGCGTCTAGATTGCGGCACGCCGGCAATGCTTGAGCGCTCATGCGACAGTAAAAACTTGGCATAGGTCCAGCCTTTATTCTCTTCACCAATTCGGTTGGCGATCGGAACACGCACATCATCAAAAAACACTTCATTAACTTCATGGTCGCCACCCAGCGTAATGATCGGGCGAACCGTAATGCCGGGCGTTTTCATATCAATTAAAAGAAAAGAAATACCCGCCTGCTGTTTTACATCTGGGTCCGTTCGAACAAGACAGAAAATCCAATCCGCATTTTGCGCCAAGGTCGTCCACGTCTTCGAACCATTGACAATATAATCATCACCATCGCGCACAGCGCGCGTTTTTAAACTGGCCAAATCGGAGCCAGACCCAGGCTCCGAGTAACCCTGACACCACCAAATATCGCAAGACAAGGTCGGCTCCAAAAAGCGCTTCTTTTGCTCTTCATTACCAAAGCTATAAATAACAGGGCCCACCATAGAGATGTTGAAGGAGAGCGGCCGGAAGGTCTCCGCTTTTGCCATTTCCTCTTCAAAGATATACTTCTGCGATGCACTCCAATCCGTGCCGCCATATTCAACAGGCCACGCAGGCGCGACCCAACCCTTTGCATATAATTTTTTATGCCACTGGATATAGTTTTCGCGCGTATAACCGGTTCGGTTTGACGCCATACCTTTATTTTCCTCTGGCCATGCGTCGACCAAAAAATCTACAACCTCACGCCGAAACGCTTCGTCCTTATCTGAAAATGCTAAATCCATTTGTTCTTCTCCCTATTACGCGTGTTGAATACTAACCCAATAATCAATCAGCATCAGGCTCGATTTCTAAAATCAATGTGTCGACTGAAATCTGGCTACCCGGCTGAATGTGAACCGCTTGAACTTCCCCATCGACTTCAGCTAATAATTCATGCTGCATCTTCATCGCTTCCAAGATCGCTAGTCGGTCGCCCTTAGCGACCATGTCGCCGGACGCCACAAACACGTCTAATAATAATCCATGCATAGGTGCAACCACCGCTCCAGCACCTGCAGTTTCTTCGGCGGACGCATAGACACTAACTTTATTTGTGAGCTCATAAGACACGCCATCGACACTGAGCTGAATAATGTGACCCAAAACGGACGTTTTAGGGAAGTTATAAAGCACCGTATACCGCTCTTGGTTGAGCGTGATAACCGCGCGGTGAGGGTCTATTAGGTCTAAATTTACGCTATACGTTTCCGCATCAACCGTCACGTCATAGCTATTTTGGCCTATTAACTGATGGCCTTTAGATTGAAGCGCTGGTGAAACATCTACACTGAATGTTTCGCCCTCGTTTTGATCGAAGCGATATGGCGTCGGTAATTGTGTTGCGCTGGACCAGTTTTTTAAGGCTTCCGGAACACCAATGGCACGGCTAAGATGTTTCGCCTGAGCATTTACGAACATTATTATCGAGGCCAAAATCGCAACGACATTTGTCAGCTCCGCTGTCTGTAAATTTTCGGCGGTAAAATTATCCGCGATAAAAGCAGTGGTTGCTTTGCCTTCAATAAAGTCTTCGCGCTCCAGCGCCCTAATTAGAAAATCTTTATTGGTAACGACGCCAAATATAGCCGTACGTTTCAGCGCTGCAATGAGGCGCGTGCGGGCTTCGGATCGTGATGCACCATGGGCAATAACCTTAGCAATCATCGGGTCATAAAAAGGTGAGATATCGCTACCCGTTTCAATCCCAGAATCCGTTCGAATACCGTCTCCCTCGGCTGGTTGCCAAAAATCAACATGGCCCGTTGCTGGCAAAAAATCCTGCCCAGGATTCTCCGCATAGAGGCGGGCTTCTATGGCATGCCCTGAAAGACGCACATCGGATTGGCCTAGGTTAAGTTTCTCACCAGCTGCCACCCGCAACTGAAGGGCCACAAGATCAAGTCCAGTAACCATCTCAGTGACCGGATGCTCGACCTGCAAGCGCGTATTCATTTCGAGAAAATAAAACTCGCCCTGCGCGTCCAATAAAAATTCAACTGTGCCCGCGCCAATATAATTTACCTCTTGCGCCGCCTGAACCGCTGCCGCTCCCATTCGCTCACGAAGCTCAGGGGTCATAACCGGACACGGGCTTTCTTCTAGAACCTTTTGGTGGCGTCGTTGGACGGAGCAATCGCGCTCGCCCAAATGAAGGACATTGCCATACATGTCCGCGAAGACTTGGATTTCCACATGGCGCGGTTCGAGGATCGCCCGCTCTAAAATCAGCTCGCCCGAACCGAAAGCCGATTGCGCCTCATTGCGCGCCAGCGATATAGCATTAGCGAGGTCCGCCTCTTTGAGCACAAGCCGCATACCACGACCGCCACCACCTGCCGCCGCCTTAACCATTAATGGATAGCCAATAGGACCAGCCGCATCAATGAGTGCGGCGTCATCTTGCGCTTCACCCTGATAGCCCGGCACACAAGGGACCCCAGCCTTTATCATACGCCGCTTGGATTTTGCCTTATCGCCCATCACATCTATGGCATCGATATTCGGGCCAATAAATATTATACCGTTGTCGGCGCAGGCTTGAGCGAAAGCTGCATTCTCGGATAAAAAACCATATCCCGGATGAATTGCCTCAGCCCTTGTCGCGCTAGCCGCTGCCAAAATATTTTCTGTAAGCAAATAAGATGAGCCAACAGGTGCCGGGCCAATGCAATAACTGCTATCGGCTTGCTTCACATGTGGCGCGTATCTGTCAGCCTCAGAGAATACAGCAATGGCATGCAGGCCCATGGATTGTACCGTCCGCATGATGCGGCAAGCTATCTCTCCACGATTAGCAATCAATACCCTATTGAAATTTTGACAACCTAACACCAACTCGATGCCCCACTATGTTTACCAAAGAATTAATATAACTTCCCTCAACCCGAAGCTCCCACTGAACCCCACGAGGATGCCAAAGTCGACACAAAAGTCAAAAACTAAGTCGTCGCACCCGACCCCATTTGGTGGATATCTTGGTCATCTAAAGCATCTCAGATCAAGAAACTTACCAGCCAACCAAATTGACAGCGTTGTCATAATTCAGTAGTTTAGGGGATTACAGTCTACCCCAAGATAAAATTTTCCGAGGAGCTTAGTCGTGGCTGAATTTGTACCTGTTGAACCATTTGATATTATTATTTTCGGTGTCACTGGAGATCTATCGCGGCTCAAGCTTTTACCAGCTTTATTTCACCGCTTTTTAGATAATCAGATCGATGAATCGTCAAGAATTATTGGTGTATCGAGATCCAAACTAGATCAATCGGATTTTTCCGCGTTGGTCCGTGAGGCATGCCTACAGGCAACACGCGTAAATTTTGAAACAAATCAACTGGATAAGTTCTTAAGTCTACTTAAATATTTTCAAATGGACGCAACAAAGGCCGATGCGAACTGGGCCAGTGTTGCCGGTACTCTCGCGCCTGACGATCGGCCTGTGATTTTTTATCTCGCCGTCGCACCGCAGATTTACGTGCCTATTTGTCAGGCTATTAAGGCCAATGGCTTAAATACCGCGAATGCGCGCATTGTGCTCGAAAAGCCTATTGGAACCGACTTGCGGACTGCGCGCGAGGTTAATGATGGGGTTGCAGATGTTTTCGCCGATCACGCCATCTTCCGAATGGACCATTATCTAGGCAAAGAAACGGTACAAAATCTGCTCGTTCTACGGTTTGCCAACACATTATTTGAACCCCTATGGTCGCATAACGCGATTGACCACATTCAAATAACGGTATCTGAGACCGTTGGCGTGGAAGGTCGTTCGGAATATTACGATGATGCCGGCGCGGTTCGCGACATTGTACAAAACCATTTGCTGCAGCTGCTTTGTTTGATCGCTATGGAACCACCAAATACGCTCGAAGCGACCGACGTTCGTATGGAAAAAATCAAGGTTTTACGGGCACTTAAGGGTTTTAACAAAGAAACTGTGAAGAACCAGACCGTTCGTGGCCAATATGGCGCAGGTATTAGCGGTGACGACCGCGTGTCGAGCTACATAGACTCGCTACCCGAGGAACGCAAATCCAGCCAAACAGAAACCTTTGCAGCCATTAAAACCGAAATTGCCAATTGGCGTTGGTCCGGCGTGCCGTTCTACTTGCGCACCGGTAAGCGCATGGCCTATCGCCGCTCAGAGATTGTGGTCCAATTCAAATCCACGCCTCACGATGTGTTTGGCACAGGAACGAATGAACCAAACCGATTGGTGCTTCGCCTGCAACCAGATGAGGGCATGCGACTATTCATGCAGGTAAAAGAGCCGGGCCCGGGACGACTTCAGTTAAAGTCACTGCCATTGGATCTCTCCTATGCCAAAAGTTTCTCAACAATTAGCTATCCCGATGCTTATGAGCGTTTGCTTATGGACGTGGTGCGCGGAAATCTTGCCTTATTTATGGGTCATGATGAAGTTGAGGCCGCTTGGGAGTGGACAGATAATCTCCTAAAATCATGGTCTGAAGCCGATCAACCTATGGAAACGCATCCGGCGGGAACCGATGGGCCGTTACAAGCTGCTATGCTTTTGGACAGAGATGGCCGTGCTTGGTGGGATGAAAACGAATGACAACTAATAAAATGACATCTGATAATAAAATGACATCTAATAAAATGACATCTGATAGTGCCGTTTCTGCAGGCTCCGAGATACAGCAACCCAACATAACGCATCTTAGCGCGGGCGTAGACAGCAACTTAGCTATAGCTCAAACTATAGCTAAAGCGATGGATGCATTGGCGATGGATGCATTGGCGATGGATGCATTGGCGACAAATGGCCAGCCGACAGCCCTATATTTATCAGGTGGCTCAACCCCTGGGCCAATATATAAAGCCCTCGCCGACATGCCTCGCGATTGGGCCAATACACACTTAGCCTTGGTCGATGAGCGCTGGGTTGACGAAGCCGATGCTGGCTCAAACGCCGCCTTAATCAAATCAACCTTATTACAATCCCACGGCGCTAGCGCGCATTTCGTACCCATGAAAAATTCAGCCGAGACACCCTTTGCAGGCGCACAGCAGTTGAACGAAGTTTACGCGGGCTTACCAAAACCTTCCATCGCAATCCTCGGCATGGGCCCAGACGGCCATACGGCCTCATGGTTTGCAAATGCAGACGGACTTGACGTTGCACTCGACGCTCATTCGTCTCAATATGTTTGTGGCATCGAAGCCATAAAAACAAAGGTTACGGGTGATTACCTTCAACGCATGACCATGACCCGCCACGCCTTAGAGGCGTGCAATCATCT
>Ga0209137_1000893_pt1 | contig 30022 bp, 20 predicted proteins | sample SaaInl5LU_22_DNA_FD_184642 | JGI IMG/M metagenome (GOLD analysis project Ga0209137, IMG submission 184642) | Marine microbial communities from expanding oxygen minimum zones in the Saanich Inlet - ESP_105LU_22_DNA (SPAdes) (version 2) | ecosystem: Environmental > Aquatic > Marine > Intertidal...
TATGTCGAATGAAATTTTGTTTTAATTCTTCTAATTCTTCTAGAAAAGAATAAAGCATCATGGTCTGGTCTACAAAAAACCCTTTATGAATCAAAATCTTCCAGTCGCATGGTTGTTTGCTTCCACATATTGCCGTTAATTTTTCGTCTTTACTTGAAAAAATCATACCAACTGGTTTACCACATCCTGCGCATTTGGGCATTCGTTTCCCAATGGTTTTTGTGTTTGTGGTTTTCCGTTTGCGAATTTGTTTTAGTTCTTGATCATGTTTTGCTTTGATTTGGTAATATTGTTTCACATAATCGTTATATTCTTTGGAAGACGTAATTCTCGGATTTTCGTGATGTTTCATTTGTACAGTATCAGGTAAATTAATATCTACTACACTATCAGGTACATTTTCAAGAACCAAATCGTGGTTATAAATACAATACAATACACGTAAATTCGGTGTATTTTTCAGATCCAAAGATTGTATTTGGTTATAACTACAATAAAGTTCTTCTAAGGATTCAGGAAATCCGCTTAATTCTTTCAGTTCATTGCGAGCAATACGTAATACTTTCAGTTTTTTCAAGCGAGACAAATCGATGGTTTGGATCATGTTATTGGTCACATCTAATTCTTCAATGGTATCAGGTAATCCATCTATACTATCCAATAAATTGTCATTACAAACCAAATGAGTAATGCCATCTGGAAAATTATGAATACTGGTAATTTGTCCTTTGGATAGGAGAAGGTGTCGAATTTTCGAAAACCCCATGGTGGCTAAAAGTTTTAAGTCTATTCCTCCGCTTAAAGAGACACTGGTACTAATTTCATTAGTCTTTTTTGATTTCGCCTGCAACAAAGACTCGAAAGTCGATTGAGCGGTATTGTTTTCTTGTAGTACTTCGATGCGTTCTGTTTCTTTGTCCATATGTATGTAAGAATCGTATATATTATTAATCTAGATATGTATCGGGATTAATAAAACAAATTCGCATGTGTATTTTTTTGTAAGTCTGGTATAGGCATTTTGGTAATCGATTCGTTTTCTAAATAGTATTGTTTTTGTTCTTTCAACGATTTAATTTTTTCTAAAATGTATTTTTGGTCTCGTAATATATTTTCTTTTTGTTGATCCGGTGTTTTTTTCTGTTTGTACAACAAATACAATATAAGTCCAGTCACTATACCAAAAACGAAAACAATCGTTACATTGAATATGAAACTATAGGTAATGATTCTTTTGTCATGGCAATGTTTCAAGGTTTGGCACATATAATGTCCGGCTTGATGTTCAATCAGTTTGGGTGTATCCATTTTACAATGTTTCAATATTTATTTGCAAGTAAAAATAACACAAACACATAAGATAATAAAGAAAAGCAAATGGCCACAAGCCATGCAGGGACCACTGTTTTATGTTTATATCCTACACCGAATGGTCTAAAGGATCCATCTTCATTGTATGAAATGGCGGGTTTTAAGGCATGATAACTCCCAAACATCACTACAAATATCAAAATGGCGAAATATAATTTGTAATTTCGTACTAGTTTATAAGGGATTAATTTCATGTTGTATGATCTATATGATTATACAAGATAGTTTTCTTATGTATTTTGTTCGTATGCATTTTCGAGCATATCGTACATATCTTCATCGGGGTCTTCATGGAATCCTTCTGCATCAGGATCATTTTCTTCTGGCATTTCGACATATCCTTCTCCATCCATTTGATCAGGATTCAGTATCCGTTCCATGACTTGATCTTCAAGAATATCCATTTGTTGTTCACTGACCACTGCGCCAAACAGATCGGTCTGATCATTGCCATAAGAGATTAATTTCTTGTTATTCACATTGAAAATGCCTAAATGCAATGATTTCATGAGCATTTCTGCCCGTCGTTCTTCTTTGCTCATTTTCCGGAAATGTTCTTTAATGCTATGTTTTTCTTCTTCTACAGATCGTTCAATCAATTTGGTAATATCTTTGTAGGTCATGACGGTATATTCTTGTTTCCGAGACAAAACAGTATTCAAATAGATCTCAAACAATTCTCCCAACCGTTTATGAATCGACGCGGTTACATCATCAACAGGAACAAAATTACGAACTTCGATCAATTCATCTGCATTGTCATTTTCTTCTTGTCTCACTAATTGGAATGTTTCATTTGCAATGATTTCTTCGGTGGCCAATTCAATATGAAGATGGAATACCATGAGACACAGATATTGAAACAAACGAATATATAGTTTTGTGTTTTGTTCGGGAAAGAAACTATAGAAAAACTTGAGAATGCTTGAAATTTCGGACAACAATAGTTTTGCATGATTCATTAAAGGGATTAATTGTGGATCTTGATAAAATGTATCTAATGACTGATTGATTTCGCCAATATATTTCACTAAATTTAATTGATCGGTTGGGGTAATTACCCAATGTTTCGGAATATTATATGAGCTATGTGTAGCATCTTCATGATTTCGACTGTAATAATTGGTAACACGCAATGGATATTCTACACACAATGCATACAAATAATTCTTCATAAACGTACAATACGAGACATAATCTGTGGTCAATTCGTCAGGAAATAATTTATGGAAAATGTTACGTAATTTTGTCTCAGAAAGTCCATTGAGTTTTTGTTCTTTTAAAAAGACTTCTAAGGATTGTTTCAACTTTTGAATTTCAGGTGTGACAAAATTGACAAAATCATCCATTTTTTTCTGCGACGGTGTACGTGTATCTGCTTCTCCGGACGGAGAGGCGGATGGAGAGGTAGATTGATCTTTTCCACTGGTTTCATCGTCTTCCATACACGAGGCAAATACATATTCTTCTTTTTCCAAGGTATCCAGATCTTCTTTTTCATGATCAAAGAATTTCCAAAAAATATCGACGAATTTTTTCAAGCTTTCGGGGAGTTTTTTGTATTCTTCAATTTGTGTTTGTATAGTGGTCAAGCTACGGTTCATTTCTGCTTTAAAATTCACATCATGTAATTTGACTTGTACACAATTCCGTTTATTGATTAATTTCATCATTTCGATAAATTTTGTCTCGGACAAGCGTTGACTATTGTTTTTCAAGAAATCGATTTTCTCTTCGATCGATGCATCTTTATTATAATTTTCTGGTTTTTCGGCACAAATGACTTGTAGTTCTGTCGGAATGGGTATTGTCTCATTGTCTAAATAACAATACTGAATAAATGCTTGATATAATATATTCGTGTTATATGTTTTGAATGCATTTTGTTTCGCTAGTTTGCGATGGGTATCAATCGATTCTTTTTGTGGGGTTTGTTGGAAAAAATACGCTTTCGACAAAAGTTGTATATCTCTAACTGCAAGAGAATTTACAATGCACTGTTTTACATATCGTTTGATGCTATCATCTTCATTGATGAAATATTGTAAAGGTGTCTCAAATGTTTTTCCATTCACACAACAAGCATTTTGTAAAAACGGAATCTTCGATTGTGTCATAAGCAATGCATCTTGTTGTTTCACATATAATTTCACAGATTCAATCACTGCAGCAGAAAACAAGTCGATTTTGTGATTCAACACACCAATATGATCCCATTGTGCTTTTTTTCCTTGTTTTAAGGTAGCCATTAGTTCATTTTGGAATCCTTCTGAGACATTTCGCAATGGTGTTTTGCCATTGGTCACACTAAATGGAACAATAATGGGTGTAAACCGAAACCAATTTTTTGCGACATCCAATGATTCGGGAATTTGAACATCATTTGCATGTTCTCGATCGTAAATGCGTTTTTTGTCCAATATATTTTGAGCATAGGAATGTGGAACAACGAATTTTTCAAGCATATCTTTCAATTTTTCTTCCATGACATTGGCTTTTTTTGGAACCGTGTTCCAAGGGGATGTATCCGATTCTTTTGATTTTTTGCGTAGTACACATGCAAAATATTCTACAGTGGACATATCATCCATTCCTGGTTGTAGTGGATACCCATAAAAGGATTGTACACATCCAGGAAACGTTTTCCTTCTTTTTACAGATGGAATGAGACATTGAACTGCGATAATCGTACTACAAACCAATAATTCTAATTTTTTGGTGGCAATAAATTTTTTGTAAGGAGGTAAGTTGATTTTCTTCTTTTGTGCTTTTTCGCGTTCTTTTTCATACCGGCTTTCACTGAGAAATATTTTCTTTTCAGTTAACAAACTGGTGCATAATTGTAGTACGGTTTCTTGTATAGTCTCGACTTCAATATCGACCCCTTCGCTTTTTTTGCAGATGGCTTGTAGCAAATTATAAAAATGTTGTGTTTCTTCATCATAATGGTATATTTTTTTTTGTTTTTGCGAGGCATCGATTTCCATTTGATTGTTTTCATCTATGGCCAAATCATCAAGTGCGGCTTCTAGATAATCTTCATCTACATCGCGACCCCGGTTGTAATCTTGGTTGGCATCTTCTTGATATTCGATGTTTTTTAATATGCATCCAGTTTCCTTGTCATATACAAATTCGCCGTCTTCTTTACCGACATTTCTACATAAATGTTGTAATACTTTGTTATATTCGTTGTTTTGGAAAGCGATTGCTAGTAGATACAAAGAATTTTCCATAAGTTTGGCGTTGGTTTTGAGACAATATTTCCAATGTGGATTTTCGGATGGCAAAGGATCTCTACAATAATTATGAACGATTTTTATGATATATTCTTGTTTTTTGTAGAAATCAAAATTGGGTTGAACAACAAGATCATGTAAATATTGATAAGGGGATTCATTTGATTCTAAAAACACAGTCGTTTGACCTAATGCAAATGATTTTAAATCAAATATTATTCTAATGAATGTTTCTGAGGTTAGCCGACGTTCTAAGTTGGTTTGTAGTGTTCGGATATGGGTTTCAAGTCTTTTCTTCTTTCTTTCGATTTCTTCTGTATATCTCTCTGAAAATTCATTTATTATTTCTTGTTTGCTTTGTTTTCGCATACGTGGTCGTGTATCATTGACAACACTTTCACATGTATCATTGTGTTTGTAACACGACTCTTTGATATTACACAACAAGGTATTGGAATCTATAAATGCATTTTCATCAATGTCTTTGTCGTATATCCATACATGTTTCATTCGTCGATAATAATTCACGGTACGTCGTACATCTGATTCAAGATCAATCTCTTTCTTTTCTTCTTCCGATAAAGCAGATATATCTCCATCTACATATTGAGGTCGTAATTCTAAAATAGCATAATCGCCGTCTTGTACAAGTTTTTTGCCTCGTATCAAGGTTTGAGCCATATTTTCTGACATAGATCGAGGGCATTTATGATTCAATATTAATTTTTCCGCCAAAAAATCTACAAATACTTCACTATCCATGGCTTCTTTTTCATGTTTGTATTGTTTCATCACATCATAATTCGTGTCATCAAATTCATCATCGTATTCTAGTTCTCGTGCATCATTGTCGTTTTGTAGATCTTTTATGCTAGAATATCGTTTGGATAAATTTTTTCGTAAACACATACCTTTTGTAATAGGAACAAATTCTTCATCTTCATCAAAATCTTCTGGTAATATTTCCGTTGGACTGACTAGATCTAGGTTGGTGATTTGTATGATTTTGTCAAACAACGATGCATCATCTTTCAAATACATATTATGTAAGATTTCATTGTTATTCATGCTTGTTTCATCAATAAGGTAATTTGTAAACAATGTATGTAAATAGTCGAAATGACCAACCAATAAATTCATCCCAATTTTGTTATATATTTCAGACACTTTTACGATTTTCTGTTTAAAATTCAATAATTTCAAACGGTTATAGTCTTGTAATTTGCTTTGATACCGATTCACATATTCTTGAATATTGTCGCGTATATTAAACTTGATAGTTTCTCCTGCTTTAAACGAGACATCTTTATGATAAATGTAAAACGGTTCTAATTGATCCATATATTGCGACAAATTATATATGTGTTCATTTTTTTTCACAAATTCATGAATGATCGTAAAAATATTCGGAATGCTGTGTTGTAAGAACAATTTGTATTTTTCCATATCACTTTTATCTTCAAGTATTTCTTGGTATGGTTCTAGCTTTACATGTCTCAAATTCTTTTCAAGAGGAATCAATTGATCATTTGAGTCAGGTTTGTCCGATTTCACCACCACTTCTTGTATATTCATGGATTTCTTCATTTTATTGGTAAGCAAGGTAAATGGATACAACAAGTTCATATGTTTGTTCGATTTTTGTAAAATGGATGAACCAGGTAAATAGAGTTTGGTGTAGTCAATTACGCTACTAGGCATATACAACAAAGAATTTACAGCGGCTCTATCTGCTTCCATTAATGTTCCTAATTTTGTCTCACGTTTACGTGGATCATATAATGGGAAATCGATGGAGGAAACATATCGATTGTGATGAAACAAATAATTTTGTGTCGTTTTTTCTTTCCAATCTACTACAGATGATTTAAAGTTTCCATTGTTGGAGACAATCAAATCCATATCGCAGTTCACCTCTATATTTTTCAGAAGTGTATCTTGTGTGGACCAATCGTAAGAAAACGGTCGTGTCATATTTCCCCATTCTTGATATAGTCCTTGGTATTTTACATTTTCGTTATTGTTGTAATTCAACCGCATGAAGTCACTTTCAAACTCGTTTTCAATTTCAAGTGTTTGTAATGTTCCTATAACAAAACTATCAAATGTATTTTGATTTCGATTTACATCATAAATTCTTCGATATTGAGACACCACTGGTTTCAACCATGGAATTGTTTTATTCATTTTCAACAAAGCATCTACAAGAGGTTTATCTACCATTGGGTTTTTGCGTATAAATCCGGATACTTGTTGGAATTCATCGTAGGTAGAATACAATTCTCTAAGTTCTTGAAACCGTTGTATATGTGTATAAATCTTCCGTAACACCCGATCTTTCCTATTTGTATCGGAGACAGTTGCCAACAAATCATCTAACAAATGATTGATTTGTGTCTCAAGTTTGTACTTTGTAAATTGTGATGGTCGATCGACTTGATATTCAGGCATTTCATTTTCTTCTAGAGCATTCGATGGGATGAGTAATTCACTCAATATATCTTGATAGTTTTCATCCACTTTTATATTTTCTGGAACACTGACTAGAATATCTCCGTTGTCTTGATAGTTCATGCTTAATTCTTCTGCGCCTTCTTCAAGTAATTCTTCTGCATTTTGAGACATATTCGAATCATAAGAGCTCGGTTTGTCTCGAATGCATATTCGTTGTAGTGGAATATGTTTAGGAATACCTTTGTATTCAAAATCGATATACAGTATTTCGTTTTCTGGATAAGTCATTAGTGAGATCATATCTTCTTCTAAATGGGTGATTTGTGCGGTGACAATGGCTGGGATTTCCCCTCCAAAATCAATCGTGATCCACGTACCAGGGAAAAGGCCATTTTGTCTCGAATATCCTTTATGGATGCTTCGATTAATAATATGGATTTGTTTGATTTCATCATCCAATAATTTCCCTTTGACAATGGGCAACACATGAACTTGCATGCTGCCAATATGAATGAGTTCTATGGTCATTTTTGGATCAATGTAGGCCACATAAAAACTGGAATCATGTAATTTGTGTGATTCAGAAGAGACGATTTTGACAATATCTCCAAGTTGAATTATATTTTCACTTTCCATATTACTAAAAGCCTCGAAAATATATGTAATATAATGACATATATTTTTACATACTAAATTCATAAAAACATATTTGGTTAAATACCATTATTTTTCCCTTTAGTAAATATATAAATGGGGTTTACAGACACCGTATTATACTACTTAGATCCATATAGATATTACTATATTGGATTTATCTATGTATTTATTTTTTTCTTGATTCTTTGTGCGATTGCGTATTATGTGTATAAAAATGATCTTATGAAATACTACAATGATATAGGAACCAGTAATATTCCAAATGCGAGTTCAAACAAAGGAGAAACATCTATTATGTTCTTTTACACAAACTGGTGTCCATATAGTAAAAGAGCCGAGACCGTATGGGATACTACAAGTGCAAAATATGATAAAGAATTTGTCAATGGGTACAAATGTAATTTTTTGAAATATGATTTAACAAATGAGGATGATCTAAAAAACAAAAAGTTGACAAAAGATTTCAAAATCGAGGGGTATCCAACAGTCAAAATAAAAAAAGGAAATGACATCATTGATTTTGATGCCAAAATTACACCAACTTCTTTAGAAGAATTCATTCAAAATGTTACACAAGAATAATTTCAATTTTTTGAATCTGTTGTAGAAGGTGTTGTAAGATTTAATCCCCACCTGTCTATGTAGTTATGTGCATATGTTTCTCCTAAACGAATCAATCGTTCTCTTTCATCTGTAGAGGAGCATGCTTTCATAATTTCTTTTAATCCCATGGGAAATTCAACTGGAATTTGATGTGGGATGTTATTTTCGTATTCAGTGCGTTTATATTTAATACGAAACCACAATTTCACAATAATCATTAGAACATATTCAATTAATTTGTAGAAAGAGTTTCCTTTCAATGGATTTTTATTTATCAAGGACTTATGAGGGTCATTATGATAAATTCCGAGTATATGATCATACTCGTTGGTATCGGCTAAACAACGATTGATTGGATAATTCAATAGCACTGCTCCATCTAAGTATATTTTTTCGGTTTCTTCTACATAATATGGTTCAAAAATAATGGGTAAACTTCCGGATGCATATACGGCGTCTATTAATTTCCAATCGGGGTGTGTTTTATGTGACAAATCTACTGTTTGAAGTTCTTGTAAATCCGTGGTAAAGAAATGTATATCTTTTTGATTTTTTTCATAGAAGCCTTGTAGTGTAATATCGATCGGAATATCTTTTCCTTTAAATAGTGGTTCAAATACGGAATAAATGGTTTTTTTGTCTAAAATTCCTCCGGTTTGTAATGATTTTACGATATGTTCTGCATCAATGGTGAACACATTATGCCATGGTCGTTTGATTAAATAATCATCGAGTGTTTCCCAGTCATAATCTAACAGCAAAACTACTATCAGAAAGGTTCCGACAGAGGTACCATATAGCGTATCAATATTGGATAGATTGATAGTGCCTTGTTTAAATAGTTCTTTAAGTACTCCATAAAATACCAATCCACCGTACGATCCACCAGAAATAACCAAATGTTTTATATTATGTGTCGGTAATGGAGATATAGACGTTTCAGAGAGCGACATATTATTAGAATATAGTGGTATGTTTATTATATTTTTGGAAACACAATAAGAAAATATAAGTTGTGTCCACAAAAAAAATGTATATAACTGAAATATATACATTTATAAGATGTCTTATTTTATTTTTGCGGATGACGAAGAATCTACTTCAAAAGTGAACATAGACGAATTATATGAGAAAAAGCAAGCTCGTGATTTGAAACAATTATCCATCTTTAACAAGATTTTGAATCGAGTCCATACGCGAATACGCGTAACTGGACGTACAAAACGTCATGATACACATATCTGGTTTAATGTACCTGAGTATATATTTGGTGAACCGGTATATAACAAAGGGGAATGTATTGCCTATGTAGTAAACAAGCTCGAAGAAAATGGTTTTTTAGTCAAATATATGCATCCAAATACGATTTTTGTCTCATGGCATCATATTGTACCGAGTTATGTACGTACAGAATTTAAAAAGAAAACTGGAAAGATTATGAATGAAAAAGGGGAGATTACAGATCCCAAAGAAAAAAAAGAGTTGGTAGACGAAGATGACATTAATGCCGGTATTTTCAACGACCACAAGGGACAACCCGCTCCTAAAAAAGAGCAAAAAGATTACCGTCCAATAGATAAATATAAACCAACGGGTAAATTCATCTATGATCCGAATATTTTAGAACGAATTGACAAAAAGGTTTCATTTGGATGATGTTTTACAAGGATGAAACGCATATAAAACATATAAAATTGATATTAAAAACAAATTAGGTATAGTGATTAGTTTTTAAATCTTTTCTTTAAAATATGATGGAATGTGTAAGTGTAGTAGCGAAAGAACAACAACCCAAAGAGACCAAGTCTAAGACCCAGAAAAAGAAACAAAAACTTTCGAATGAAGAAAAGGCAAAATTATGGAAAATCTATGACGAAGATAAGCCTATTGAAGCAATAGACACTTTAGAAAGAGAAGTCGATATGTGTTGCCATTGTAATTCGATTATGATATATTCAGACGACGGGTTACCAACATGTACAAACAAAGAATGTGGTATTTCCAATATATATGATTTAGACTATTCACCAGAGTGGCGTTATTATTCTTCTGATCAGAAAGGTTCTGCAGATACATCCCGTTGTGGAAACCCGATTGATCCATTATTAGAAGAATCTTCATACGCGTGTAAAATACTGTGTTCTTCAAAAGCATCTTATGAAATGAAAAATTTACGTCGATGGGCAAAATGGCAGTCTATGCCACACAAGGAAAAGGCATTGTACGACGAGTTTCAGATTATAACCACTATGTCACAAAATGCAGGAATTCCAAAGTTGTTTATCGATCATGCAAAAATAGTATACAAAGACTTATATGATCAAAAAACATTTAGGGGAGTCAAACGCGATGCTATTCGCGCGGCTTCCATTTGGATTACATGTTGGAAAAATGGAAATCCTCGTACATCAAACGAAATTGCGGAAATCTTTAAAATCGACAAAAACAGTGCGTCTCTTGGATGTTCTTTAGCAGAAGAAATGTTACAAAGCCATGAGCGTAATTTAGATGAACTCGACAAATCGCATTTATGTGCATTAACACCAACTTCTTTTATCGAACGTTTTGCAAGTAAATTAAATTTACAATCCGATTTATGTTTATTGGCAAAGTTTATTGCACAACAAATTGAAAAACAAAATATCATTCCAGACAATCGACCACAAGCAATCTGTGCAGGAATATTATACTTTATTTGTTATCATTGTAACATAAATTACAGTAAAATGGATATTAAGGTGTTGTTAGGAGATGAAGCAAGTGAAGTGACCATCAATAAATGTTTTAAAAAACTAAACGAATACAAAAGCCAACTGATGCCATCTTGGGTATCAAAAAAGTACAAACAAGTTTAGCTATTTTCCACAAAGAAATGATTTCGCATGTTAATATATATTTTTTTACTATGAATCAAGATCCAAATAAACAAGAACAATATCATATACAACCTACTTATCCATGTCAACCATATCTTCTACCGCCACATCCAAATCCAAATCTACCACCAAATCCAAATCTACCACCAAATCCAAATCTACCACCACAAACACAAACACATCCTTATCCACCTCCCTATCCTTATTCATGTCCTCCCACTTACCCTTATATGTATCCATACTTTCCACGTACATACAGACGAAAACAAAAACGTAGATATTATGTAGATGATTCAGACGACGATGAGTATGCTTGTCCGCCTCCTATGTATTATCCACCTTGTTCTTACTACGGAACAAATCCATATATGTATCAAACACAGCCTGATGTTTGTAACAAAGAAGATATTGTAGATCATGAAGATATATCAGTACTAAACGAAGAAGACGATTGTGATTCAATTCCAGTAGATATGATCAATATTATTACGGAACAACAAGAATGTGAAAATGTACCAGAAGATCAGATGGTTTGTGATACATGTGAAGACTGTAATGATACTCCAGACCAAACTACTGATGAATTTACTACACCGAATGCCGTTACTACAACCACGGCAAACGAAACAAGTACATCTATCGAAGACGATCATAAAGTGACATTTGTCATCCCAAAAAAAAGGAATCATTGTTCGCTCCATGGTCATAATGGACATAATGCACATGGTCATCATGCACATGGACATCATGGACATCATGGACATCATGGACATCATGGACATGGACATCATGGACATCATGCACATGGACATCATGGTCATGCACATAGACATCACCAATGTTGTCATAGAAATAATAACCAAAATAAGAAATAAAAACATATTATTAAGTATAATGACTACACCACAAATCATATTCATTATACCTTACAGAGATCGAGAAGAGCAATTACATTTTTTCCAGCGTCAAATCACTTATCTTTTAGAAGATTATGTAGAAGGTACATACAAGATACTATTTATTCATCAATGTGACGAACGATCATTTAATCGGGGTGCTTTAAAAAACATTGGGTTTTTAGTTGTAAAGGATCTTTTCCCAGATACATATGCGACCATTACACTAGTATTCAACGATATAGATACAACCGCAAATCGAAAAAATGATTTAGATTATAAAACGATTCAAGGGACAGTGAAGCATTTTTATGGGTTTCCATTTGCTTTAGGAGGTATTGTATCAATAAATGCCAAAGATTTTGAACAAGTAAATGGTTTCCCCAATTTCTGGGCGTGGGGGTACGAAGACAATTTATTACAAAAAAGAATACTGAATCATCGTATAGATATTGACCGTAGTCAATTTCACAAATTGATGGATCCACGTATCATCCATTTAAACGAGTCAATTAATCGTGTTGTAAATCGTGGAGAATATAATCGATTTATCCAAAACAGTACGGAAGGAATTACACACATACATAATTTAGAATATACATTAGACGATTCTACTCATTTTGTGAATGTAACAAAGTTTGACACTGAATATCAAGAAAACATGCGATTACAACGATCATATGATATAACTAAGTCACGGACACCCTTTGGAAAAAATAAGATGTCTATGCTTTTATAATGGTTCAATCTACTTTGGTTGCATCTACTATTTTATATGTGACACCATATTCTGTTTCCGATTCCCAAATTCCCGATACTTTCATTAAAAAGGAGCATACTGATTCTGCATTAAAAAATTTGCATTTTCCGTATGAAAACATGTTGGACATGGAATAATTCGGTTTTTTATTAATACAATGAGTTTCTGCATAATTTTGTAGTAGATCTGTTTCTAATTTTCGGTAAACGATGAAAAGGTTTCGGTCATGTATTGGATCAAATATAATTGAATTTTTAAGAGAATACCCATTGTGTTTTACAGGGAAGTCGATATAAATACTGTTTATGGTAAAAATAGGTAATGCGTAAATCAATTTAGTAAAAACGCCTTCCATAATCAAATTTGATTTCGATTCTAAGAAATGAAAATTATCTATATTACAGTCTTCTATTTTTAAAACAAAGGCATGCATTATCTAAATTATTGTCATTCACTTTAATCTGTTTTTTGTATTTAATTTTAGCAAATAAACTTTGTTTGTATTATGTATAGTATGGAAACAAGTTCAAGAGGTCGACTAGGATTACAACAAATATTCCCCAAAAATTTTGAATGGAAAGGCAAAACATTTTCGGAAGTTACTTCATTGCTTCGAAAAAATAACAACATTGATACAAACGACTATCCTTCTTCTGTATTTTTCAAACCCCAACCTTTAAAAATATACAGACGTGAAATAGCCACAGTCACCAATACATCCCAATCCCGAAAATCATCCTCTGTTCAAAACTTCGAGGTTCCAGGAGGAACAATTATTTTGGATCCAACAAACAATACATCTGACTGTAATGGTGTGACAAATACAAAAATTCTTAATTACAACGATGTAGACAAAAGTTACAATCCTTGTTCTGCGTGTGATGATCCGCTCGTCGGTGCAACCGATAGTACGTTTGTACGTAGTCTTTCATCTCAAGACAATGCACGAAGACGGGTAAGAAGTAGTGGTATGAATCGAACGAAATTCATTGCCAATAGAAATAATAGTCAAAATTATTATAGTTCTAGTTCTCAATATTTACACGGGCGTAACAAAACATTCAAACAAAACCAATTTAATAGTCTTCGTATGGAAGGAACTCATACTGACGATAATGTATATGCATCCAATACAGTCCAAAGTTGTGGAACGGATACAAATGGCAATACATCTTATGTTCCAGTCTATTACAAGCCCAATAATGCAAAATTTGCTCAACAAGGGGGTGTCAGTTCTAGTAATCGTTTGGTACGATTAAAATACGATACGATCACAGATGTAGGCGCGTCTATGACAAAAGTATATGGCAATCACACTGCCAATGCTCTTGCATACGGAGTCCCTTCGAATGGATACACAATTAAAGATAAAATAGGGTATCCGAATACATGTTCATTGAAATTTTCTGCTGCTAATCCGGATGGAATTAAACAAAATTGTTAGACACTTAAAACAGTCAATTGTTTTCTACAAACTTAAATGTTTCTGTATAGTGCTATGCTCATATGGTATAACACCATGCTTTATACACCATTCTTGACACTTATATAAATCTTGTTTAATCTTATCTATTTTTATATCAGAATAATTCATTAATACATTATGAGTATGTTCAAGGCACGGTTGTCCAAATATAGAATTCAATTCTTCGAGTTTGTTTAAAAAATAAATGGGGATTGTAATGGACAAAATACGTTCTACATATTCATTTTTTGTACAATTACACAAATTAAAGTATAGGCATTGTAAATGGTGAATTAAATTTTCACGTTTCTTTTGTTTTTTGAACCCTTTGCATACGATGTATTTTGAAAATTCGCATGGATTGGTACATAATGACTTGGTAATATATACTTTGTCATATAAACTACATACCAAATATAGTAAATCTATGGTAAGAGAATGAAACACGGAATGTATTTTAAATATCATAACACCCTTTGTTTTTTGGATCGAAAGACCTATACACATTTGTTTCAATATATCGAGTGTGTACATATATTCATTTTTTTCATTGGAACTTAATGTGACCAGATCAATGTAAGAATGATTGTTAAGAATATGATGAAAGCTGTTGTGAAAAATACCTGGATAGCATATATGATTTTGTTGTTGTAACGGGTAATTATGTAAAAAGGCTTGTTTGACATATTCACTATTTTCTCCAAAATGAATTCCACCGCACTTATATATGTTTTCGAAATGTAGATTCATAATAGAAATAGTTTCTAATATTTCGTAGAAAACGGGGGTATATGTATTGCCTATTTTGGTAAAACAACGATGTTGTTGTGGTATATTGTTATATAACCATCCATATGGATGAAAAAACATGGTGATTTGTTCCCAGTTTGGTATTTTACGGCATTGTAACGTGATTTCTGTAAAATAATAATACAATGAAGGGGATATGATTGTTTTTAAATATTGATTTGATTTTCTGCATATTAGTTTATTCATAGAGATAGTGGTACTCGCAATAGAATAATATGACATGGTTGCATATTTTTTCTTATTTGCAGACATTACATAAGAATATATACAAAGTTTTATATATTTTTATTTTTAGATTTATTTATCTACGGGTGAATAGTTATCTTTATCGATTTTGATACGTTTGTTTGTAATTTTTTTCCTTTGTTTGGTGGATGGTTTGGTGGATGGTTTGGTGGATGGTTTGGTGGATGGTTTGGTGGATGGTTTGGTGGATGGTTCCGATTCTTTCTCTTTCTTCGTTTCTTCTACATCATTACCAAATCTATTGTCAATGTCAATGTCTTCTTTATCATGGTTCGTTTCTTCTTCTAGATCTTGTTCCAGATTTTTCAACGATGTTTCCGACAAATCACGCATTTTCTTGAAAATAAAGTACCGATTCAAGAACGAAATGGTTTGTTCATAATGAGTCATCAAAGGTGCATGTGCATATTCTCGTTTATTGATTTCTTTGTAGTTATCTTTTTCCATTTTGCGATACAGAATATCAAACAATCCATTGGAATCACTGAATCCCATTTTCCCGGCTTCTTCTTTGTCTACCAACACAAACCCATAATTTTCCATTAATTGGACAAAATATTCGAAGTTCACTAAGTATTCAATAAACATGGCATTAATCGTTTCTTGAAACACATGCACAGACATACCTACGCTTTCTTTATCAGATGGGAATGTTTTGATCGAGCTTTTGTATCCTTTGACAATTTCAAAGATTTTCTCCCCCTCTTTTTCTATCACAATCGATTCGTTTTCTTTTTTCTTTTGTAACAATTGAAATACTTTCCTTCCATCAAAGCAAGCACCAATGAAATATCCATGTACGCGTGTACATTCTGCCAAGTTTCGCAAGAAGTTATGTAAGATCGTATTGTTTTGAAAGAAGTAATGTAACGAAAACATGCACGAACTCACATGAAATCCTTCTCTGGCAATTCCATGTTGAAAACAGTTTTGTCTCCGATTCATATTTGTCCCACTACCAAACACACTTTCTGCCAATTCTTTGGAGAAGGTATCATAAAAGGCTTTTCCTTTGCTGCGAATATTCAATCCACTATTGCCGTGTAGAAACAATGCACGCAATTTACTAAAACTATAGTCACGCCGATGATTTAAGTATCGAACACAAGCACCTTTTTGTGTATTGACTAGGTTGTTGCGACTAATATCGATACCTAATACAAACCGTACCATAGAATCTCTCCATTTGGCAATATCCCCACCTTCGCCAACTGCGTAATCAATCAACAACACTTCATCAATTTTCATACGATTTCGCAAATAATCACAAACACCTGCAATTAATTTCCGTTTGACAAAATGATTGTGGAAATCACGCAAGGCTTTTGTTTTCGAATCTTTGTCTCTACGATTATAATACACGACTTCTTGACTTGTTTTGACCGATGGTATGTCATTCCCCATGATAATATCTTCTGTTACAGGATGATGTATCGAACGCCAATTACTATTTGCTGTATCAAAATGATTTCCATACATACGTTCTCCATTCACTAGTTTTGTGATTTTGTCATAACGAACACGTAATGGTTTCCATCGCCAAGGTCCATCCACTGATTCATCATCTTTTTCGTAAGCGAATTCTACAATCATATTGTCATGAAAACTATCTTTTGTCTCGGTGGTTTTCATTTGCAATGTTCCAGTATTATCGAATTCCAATGGTACATAACATAAATGTGCTTGGGCATCATATGGTACAGTTGGTTGAAATGGGTGAGGTTTGTAATCGGCACGCGAATCGCCATATTCTCTCGATTTCTTTTCCGGTATTTTATCATGTAGCATATCGTTAAATGGGTTCATAGAAGATTCTTTGGCATTGAATCCACAGTGAAGTATGAGTGTTTTATATTGCGTGATTTTTTGATTTTCTCCAGTATTTTGTATAATATGTTGAATTTGTTCTTTTCCGTCTTGTTTTTTCACTTCTACTAAGAAATCAATTGTATTATAATGTGGTGGTTTCCATTTAAACGATCGTTCCCAACGGATGGATTTCAAATCACTTGCTTTTTTCGACCGGTCTCCTCCTACACCAGTATTCATAGGCGTGTAAATCAAGCCATCCACTTCATATGGGAATGCATCCTGATGTCGAGACCAAATCGTTTTGGACGCATCGAAAATGGATTGTGAATCTGCATAATGACATTCAAATGTTTTGGCTTGTACTTGGAATTTACATGTAGCATTGTCGGTAATAGGTTTCGGGTCTAAAACAGAGACAAATTTTTGTAACAATGGAAGACGATAATTTTCATCTGGATCATATGGATCATTGCTACAGAAATCAAGATCACGTACATGTGCCAATTTGTTTCTACCACCGATGTAATAAATATCAAATGCGGCAAACATATATAGCATAGTTTTGTTTTTTCCATACATGATAAATTCTCCATCTAACAAGCTATCGAAGCAGGTTTTTTCTTTGGTAATGGATCCGGTGAATTTTACTTTCATACTGGAGTCAATCATGTAAATCTTTCCTTTTTTCGACACATACAATAAACTACGTAATCCATCCGCTTTTTCAGTGACAGAATAATGATCATTGATTTTCACCAATGAAGAATTCAACGAAGAATCTTCATCGTCCGGAACAACATTTTCTAATTGCAGTGTGACAGAATTAGGTCCAATGAAGAAAGGTCGGGGTTTTTTCGTTTCTTTCCAAGACTCTCCGAACATTCGTTCCATATAATCTCCAATCACTTCTTCTTGCTCATTGTAAGACACAGGATACGGGGTTTGTTGAAGACCAGATAGTACAAATCGGATTGATTTTCGTAACGCCGCCATATAGGCATCAAATTCAAACTGTTTGGCTTTTTGATTATCCAATTCGAGTTCGATTTCATAGGTAGCAGGGTTATCAAACAAAGAACATTCTTGTACGGTAAATGTATAATTCGGAACTTGTTTTGTTTCCATTTCCCCCGTTTGATAATTCTTTTGTTTTCGAGTGAAGGTGTTATTGACTTTTACAATACTAAGATCTACATTGACTGGATAATCATCATGATAAAACCGAACTCGATTCATAAGACGAAAATATTTGCGTGTGTTATTCCAATTTGTCAAAATATTCCGGAATTTCAGATTTTCGGTCTTAATATGTGTATCTTTTTCTGCTTTGTATGCAACACGAAAATTATAATCATAGAAGTCGATATGTTTGATTTCTTTTTCTTGTTCGTCTTTTACCCGTAGTTTTTCAGTGAACTTCATTTTTGTATGATTCATGCCTTCCATACGCGACAAATAATCAACACTATTGGTTTTGCAGTAATTTTGAATCAAATCCGCTCCAACAATTTCTAATCGGATGGTTCCAGACATACGCATATTCGTCCGTTTTGCACCAGCGCCTCCTCGTAACAAATCCATTGGATCTTCGTCTTTTACTAATTCGGACAACATTGTATTTTCCGTTTTTTCTTTTTCATTGTCTTTTTCTTTTTCTTTTTCTTTTTCATTGTCTTTGTCTTTTTCATTTTCTTTGTCTGTAGCTTGTTTCGCTTGTGGAATCTCAAATTCTGTTTTCTTGTTCGCGTCATAATATTCACTTGAAATCCGAAGCATTTGCAATCCTTCAATGTTATCTGTTTTCCAACCGTTTAGTAACAGTTGATGTACCACATGATCATAATCGATTTTGGACAACGGTTTTGTTTGTTTTTTGTTGATTCCAAAACGGATTTCTAATTCGGGTGTTACATTTTTGGTTTTCACTGTAAATAAAGGATCTTTGGATTTCTCTAAATAGAAACGTATCATATTTTCGAAATCCGCAGTATTTTTCTTCAAAACAGCGTTAGGTGTACTCATATTTCCAGTGACCAAACTTATATGATAAATATAGATTATATTCTATAATATCTTTTCCATATTTTCTGAATCAGTTTTTCAGAAAATATTTCCCCCATCCCGTAAAAAAAAGAAGGTACCTATATCGACACAGGTTTTACAGAGAAACTGGTTGCCTTTTTCTTTTTCTTTGTCGATTGTAAACAACAACATTTATTCCCAGACGCATTTCAATAAAATCTTGGTATAAAGATCTTGTTTTTTCAACATTTTGCCATTTTCATCGTCTAATTCAATGTCTAGTTTTTCCGCCATAGTCTCTAAATCTGCGGACTTATATGTAGACACACCTTTCAATGGTTTTTCATAGTGAATCAATCCGACCATGGTATTGGATATTTCTTCAAGGGTCATGATCTTTTCCGCCACATCTACAAAATATGAAATAGATTTCCGATCTTTTTTGTTATACAATGGATTTCGATACAGTATATAGGTTTGTAGTGCATTTCCGACCATAAACGGCAAATAGATTTTTTTGTCATAATCAACAATCAATATATTGGCTTGATAATACAGACTCATGGCCACTAATCCCGACCATTTCATACGAGAACCGGTTAATAAATCAGAAATCGTATCTGTCACAAATACTTTGGTGACTTTATAGTTTGAAAATGTATTCAAAAGTGTGGTAGATTGACTGTGTAAATATTCGGTTATTTTGTTTTTCTCTTTCATTTCTTCATTGCCGTTATTTAATCCTATCCGATTGTATTCATTCATACCATAATGTGCAAGAAACATTGACCAAAACAATCCATCAATTGCGCCTCTAGTATTGAGCGTAAATTTTTCTAATTTTTCCTGGATCGTGTTGTCTGGTTCTGGTTCTGGTTCTGGTGCCAGTTCGGGTATAGGATTTGGAGTAGACTTCATGTGGTTGCTACACAACCGATCCACAGAATCCCATCGTTTGGAAGTCATCATGTACACGGACAATTCATCTATATCTGGTGTTCCAAACACATGCGGTAAACACATGGCCAATGTCATCTTAGAATAATTGCTAAAATGCGTTTAAATGAATTTATCAATTATTTTCTACAAAGTATTCTTGTTTCATCTCCTCTGTTTTTGTTTCAATTTTATGAAGAATTTTTTCTTGTTCTTCTATGTAGCTTAAAAACTTGGTTAATTCTTGTACGGATTTTTCCGAAATCATAGAGGTATTGATCATTACACCTGTTTGATTTTCATTAAATTTAATTGAATCATCTTTTTTTAAAATTGCACCAATGACCACATGGTGTTTAGGATCTAGTTTTTCAATACGAGAAATCAATGCTTGCATAATACAATAAAAAATAGAATATCTTTATATGTTTTCTAATTAATGTAAAACGCCTAGTACTTCTACACACTCATCATTTAATTCAAAACGATTGCCGATCACTCTCACATCGATCGTTTTTCCAATATCATCATCAGTTATTTTTTGGAATTGTGTATTGGCGATTTGATGATCTCGTGCAACAAATACAGTGACTGGAATATTATTAAACTCATCCATCACATTGCAATGTAAACCTGCTTTGGTCACGCTTTTGATCACACATCCAGATAAAACGGTCCCATCTACCGGATTGCAGGTATAGCATTCAAATATAACCGTAAATTCTACGTATTCCCCTTTGACTAGACCACACGAATAATTTCGAACATTCACTGATTTCGGTCGAACATATCCTTCTCGAATGCATTTTCCTTCGATCGATTTTTGTATGATTTTAATTAGATTGTTTTTGGTTTGGTTTTCTCCGATTTCCATAGGGAGAAGGGTGACTTTCATTTCCAATAGATTTTTCATATACAATGGATTTGATTTCCCCATATTCGTCTTTTCTGCGTTCATGGTTTTCTTTTGTGCGTTCATACTTATACTTATACTTTTACAATATATTAATTATAGTCTTTATATATTGTAAATCAATTTTTTATTTTTTTGTTTCTTCGGTTCTTTCATTTTTTCATGTAGTAATATGTCTCTTTTCTCCCGTCTGATTTTTTATCTACAACCATATTCGAAACTTTGGATTGATTCGTCTCTTCTAAAGAGAAAATATACTGTTTACTGTCTTTTAGTGTATGATACCGCATAAGAATTTCAAATATAATACATAAATGAACACGTTCTACCGGTTCGATTTTCAAATTTGCAGCGGCTTTTTTCGATATTTTCTTAGCGCCTTCAGAAAATTTTGCAACAATATCTTTCTTTGCAGTCAATGTATAATTTTTGGTATCAAAAACAGGATCCGATTCATATATTTGGTCATCTCGTCCAACAAGTTCTAAAAATCGATTCACTTTTTGTATAATACTTTGTTTGTCTGCTTCACTACAACGTGCACCTAGATTATTTTTTTTTTGCAATACATTTTTCATCTTGAAGCCATATCCATCTTGTTCTGTTTTCTTCAACAAATCCATAAATCCAATGTCTGCTTCGGTTTTATCAGTTCCTTCATCATTTATGCGATCTAAGAGGTCATCTTGTTTATTGAAATCATTCAACCAATCTCGATTGACATCATCTTCTTGTTCTACTACACTCGATGGTTTCCACCCATCTTCTTCGGACCATGTATACATTTGATTTTTCTTTTCGTGTACTACAAGTAAAAATACTTTCCCGTTGGATTCTAAATGATCTGTATTCATACGTAACATAAAGTAATGGTTAATAATGGATTCTTTGTCGATTTTGTCAATTTCTTCGGAAATATCAGAATCAATATCGAGATCTGAGACAAAATCATCTTTTTTCTGGAAATATTGTTTGACCAGTTCCATTTTTTCATCATGTGAAAGTATATCAAGAATATGTTGTAGAAATTGGAAAAGGAGATGTCTTTTTGGGATACGATGTACATGATGCAATACTTGATAAGCAACATTGGCATTTAAAAACCATTCTTTGTCTGTACTTTTGTTGTAATCAGAACGTAGAATCATGGTTAGTTTTTTGTCTATGTGGTTTAAAATAGCAGTGGTATTTGAATTTATACCCGACGTTTGGTCTGTTTTCGGTTGGTCTGATTCTGGTTGGTCTGTTTTCAGTTGGTCTGATTCTGGTTTGTTTTTGCCTTTTTTGACTTGTTTTTGTTCTACCGTAGGTTCTTCATGTTCAATAGTCTCATCTTCTGGATTTTTATGTTGAATATAGACAGTTTCGTTGTCATCTGGAATCACAGGGACTTGATTCGGTTCAGGTAATTTCACTTGAACATTTTTCGGTTTTATATCTACAGGAACCGTTCTTTCATAAATGCTGCTTTCTTTGTTCGTAATGGATCCGGGTTGAAATGTATATACATCGTCTTTCACAATCAAATACCCTTTCCGACCATGTTTGTCAATGAGCCATTCATTTGGGTTGCGTAAAAAGAGAGACAAACTATAATATATTTGTTCTACTGGATACGGTTTCAATATTTGGATTTCTTTCAACAACTCTTCCATGGTAAAATGACTGTCATTTCGATACAATTGTCTCAATCGTTTCGCAATACGAGTATGATTGCTTTGCAAATAAGTAGTGTTATAGGTTTCTTTTACCATATTATCTTCGGTTGGTTCTTGATCCATGGATGGACTACAACTATATTCACATTTGTCCATATAATCGCAGTTTTTGCTGTATGGTTTGTCACCAACTTGATAATCGATTTTCTTGCCATTTGTTGACAATACCAATGATATAGTCTTGTTTAATTTTTCTAATGAGAAGTTTTGTTGTTCGATATTCAACAAACAATCCACTGCGGTTTCTTTCAAGGTTCGTGTGATTTTCCCAATACTTTTCGCTTTTGTCTCGGCCAAACGATACATATACATATCTGCGGATTCTTCTTTGTCATCTAGATAAGTTGCATGCATATATATTTCTACGTTGCGTTTTTCGAATGGTAATTTACAATGACTGCGATTTCGAACTGCACGACCGATTGTTTGTTCGATACGGTTCATATTATACCATGGATCAAGTATATGTACTTGTCGAATATTCTTGAAATCCAACCCTTCTGACCCCGCTTCTGAAATCAGAACAACTTTCACTAATTTTCCGTCGAAATTATTGGAATCTACTACAGTTTTCAGATCGAGTTTGTTATTTGGAGACACTTTTTTCTGTCCGGTTATCATCAAATACTTGGCGGTATATGTGCTTTGGTTGTCTTTTGGTTTCATGGTCAATGGATCTAGAAGTGGTTTTTTATTTGTCTCATCTTGTTTGAAAAGAGGTTTTGCTTTTCCAAATCGGGTAAACCCCATTTCTTCTAATGCAAGTGCCATCGGGATCAATCCCCCTTGAATATATTTGGAATAAATCAACACAATCCCTTCAGATTTTTCAATACAAGCGCATATTTGGGCGATTTTTGCACTATATTTTTGCACTGTATTTTTTTGGAAGATCCGGCCATGTTTTTCCAACACATGGGGTTTATATTCAAAGTCATACAAAGCAGGTGGTTCTTCTTCGTCTTTGAAATTCATTGTCTCATTTAATCCTTCGATTCCATGACAACGAGACAACCCATATTTATCTAATGCAGTGTCATTTTCTACAAAATCGTCCATATCTTCGTTGGGGTACACCATATTCAATACACTTAATGGTGCTTGTAGCCAGGTGTATCCAAAAGAGGTCATATTGGTGAATTGTTTGTCTCGATTTAGATCTTCTACTACTGCTTCATATGCCTTTTTCTGATAATCTTCCATAGTACTTACATATACATCTAAGATCGAGATTCCAGCATCAATGTTTTTCTGATTCATTTGTAGTGTTGGGTATGTCTTTTGAGACAAAACGTGTTCAGATTCTGCAAACAAAGATGGATATACACGGAAAGGAAATGCATAAGGGTTTTCACCACGGACATATGAGACATATCCGATCAATTTCCGTTTTAATAATTCTTTACCATCTTCTTGAATGATATTTCCGCTATCATCTTTTTTCTCTTCTACAAAATCTCCTTCTTCTTTGAATACTTGTTTGGTGGATATAGTCGGGCGTCGATCATTCAAGTTCATCAAATTGACCATCCATACAATTTCTTTATGTGAATTGTACATGGGGGTTGCAGATAAAAATAGAAAACGTAGATTGTTACACAGTTTGACTAGACGTACCATCATATTGGATGTTTTTTTGTTTTTCTTGTTTTCACCGATAATATTATGAACTTCGTCAATCACAATCAAACTATCATCGAATTCCCTTTGGACCATATCAATACGTTGTTGTTTGTTGTTTTTTATTTCCTGGGTATCTGTCTCGTGAATAGGCTCTACATCTCCAATATTTTTCATGGTTAAGGCGAATTCGTCGTATCCCATAAATACATAACTGTCTCGAATAATGGCATCAATCCGTCTAGCAATCTGTTCTTTTCTTAATGGTTGATTTTGTGTAGTCGTGACTTCTTGTATGAGTGCATTTCCTACACATGTATTCATAGACCATGCACCTGTTTTATGCCCGACTTCTTCTAATTTGCTCATATCGAATAATTGGCTTCGGAAATTTTCACGGACATTTGGAGAGGCAATTATGATAATTTTTTTCCGTCCTCCGGTTTGTTTCATGAATTGTCTCGTTTCTTCTGTGATTCCGATTGCACTGCACGTTTTGCCCGTACCTAATTCATGATATAACAACAAACTATTATAAGGTGTATCTAAGGACATGAAATTCCGGACAAATTGTTGATGAGGCATGATTTCGAAATCCATTGCACATTCCTTTTTCGCTTGGGCTTCAATGTCGTCATATATTTTTCCGTCGTATTTGGTATTTTGGAATATTTTTTGTTTGGCAATATGGATATTGAAATTTGGATCGTTTTGATCTGGATACAAAAAAGAGTCTTCTTCTGACGGATTGTTTTTGTAATCATCGTGCTGTTGTTTTTCTTGCAATAAATCACTTATGTTTTCTTCTTCATCTTCTTCCTCATCATCTTTCTCTTCGTCTTGTTCTTCATCTTTCTCTTCATCTTGTTCTTCATCTTTCTCTTCATCTTGTTCTTCATCTTGTTCTTCATCTTTCTCTTCATCTTGTTCTGGATCCTTCTGGTCATCCATATCGTCTTTTGTTTGTGATTTTACTTCATTCGTAACTGGTTCTTCTGATTCTGTTTCAATTTCTTCTTTAAGTCCTGGGGACAAGTCTTCACCTTGTGGATATTCATTTGGAATATTAGAGGTGATTCGTTTTTTTCTTGTTTTTCGTGTTGTTTTTTCTTTTTTTGGTTTTGTAGAAGTCTCTGTAGTAGCAACACCAAATGTTGGAATAAATGAAGCAAATATAGAAGGTTCTTCTTTGGTTTCTGCTTCTATTTGTGTTTGTGTACCAGATTCTACCGGTGGGGCTGCTTTTTGAATTGGTTCACAAGCTCCTGTTTTTTTATTTTTACGTGTACCTTTTGGGCATCGTTTCGCTTTTTTTTCAGGTTCAGGTTCTAAGACAGGTTCTAAGACAGGTTCTGAGACAGGTTCTGAAACAGGTTCTGAGACAGGTTCTGAAGCAGGTTCTAAGACAGGTTCTAAGACAGGTTCTAAGACAGGTTCTAAGACAGGTTCTGAAGCAGGTTCTGAAGCAGGTTCTGAGACAGGTTCTGAAACAGGTTCTGAAGCAGGTTCTGAGACAGGTTCTAAGACAGGTTCTGAAATAGGTTCTGTGACAGGTTGTTTTTTTGTAATCGGTTCACATTTGCCTGTTTTTTTATTTCTCCTTTCTCCTTTGGGACAACGTGGAAGTTTTGTAGTTTCACGGGTCAAAGAAGTAATATCTTTTGGTGGCAATTCTTCGATTTCTACCATTTGTTTCTTGGTTTTCCGTTGTGTATTCTTCTTTGTTTTTTTTGCAGGAGTTTTATTTACAGATCGGATTGGATCTTTATTAGTGGTATTTACACTCGGTTTTCCTGTAATCATTTCCTGGAAACTATCCAAAATAGATTTTTCATCAGACATTATAAATATACCCTTTATAATGTATGTATATTATTTTTGTTCTACAGAATATAATTGCAAAGAACGAATACATTGATCAATATTGGTCAAAACTTTCTTTTTTTCTAAATTGTAGGGCCGTATGGATTGCATACATTGATCATAGGTTTTCCATTCTACATTGCTCACTTCCGTCTTTTGAAATTGATGATGTTCTAAAGAAGTAGCATAATCCATATACATTAAAAAATACTTATGTTTATACGAATTGTAGTTTGATCCGGTAAATGTTTCTTCAAATGGTACAATATTACGTATATTGTCAACACTTTGTATAGAATAGCCTGTTTCTTCTGAAAATTCTCGCAAAGCACAATCATAATCGGATTCATATGGATTGCGTCTGCCTTTTGGAAATCCCCATTCAGGTTCTGTATAACATCCATATTTATCACTTTCTTCTAAAATGCTTTTTAAATTATACGATTCTCTATTGTAGGTGACCCCTTGTATGAGTGTATTTATCTTATCTTTTAATACGAACCCTTTTGATGTGTCATTGGATTCGCATTTCGCTTTTAATACATTTTTTTCTTGTTGTGTCATTTGTTTGCACATATTCAATATATAATATTTTTGATTGAGTGAGAATTTTCCTCGTAAAAAATCAATATAACCTAAACTGTCTTTTCTACAGATCATCAAATATTCAAGAATGCCATGATTATTTCGAAAAACAATTACCCCTATGCTTGTAATGGGAAATTTACATTGATGAAACAAATGCCCGTATTTTCCGCAGTTATTACAAAATATATCATTTAATTTCGACATGGTTCTTTCTTAATAAAACTAATATATCTATTTTTATATACATTTCATTTATGAGAAACTTAGATCAGAATATTTGGTTACCGCACATATGGTTTTTTCTATATACAGTTGCACACAGTTATCCGGATACGCCGAATAAAATCACAAAACGAAAATATTATGACTTTGTCCAGAATCTCCCGCTTTATTTTCCACACGAAAAGATAAGCAATCAATTTAGTCATTTGTTAGATTTATTTCCAGTAACTCCCTATTTAGGTAATAAAGATTCTTTCACATATTGGGTTCATTGTATGCAAAATAAATTGAACCACGAATTAGGGATCGAACCGAAAACGTATTTGCAGCATTTGGATGATTACTACAATCAATATTTACCCCAACGTGTAAAATTGTCTGAAAAATGGGGGATTCAAAAAAAATATATTATTTTTGGATTTATCGTATTATGTATGTTTTTCATCATTATGTTTACAACATGATCCGATTCACATACAAAATCTCTTTCTATCATATAATAAACACTCTCAATTCAAATATGAGACTCGAAATTGTATTATTTTTGATTGTTGCTTTTATCATGGGAAATATATATACAGATGGGAAATATTTGAAACAATTGTTGTCGTATAAAAAATACTATCAAATGGCGGGTGTTGCATTTGGTGGATTTGTGTTATATTGGTTGTTAAAAAAGAACCCGAAAGGCGCCCATGAAATGATCCGAACATCCCATGATTATTTGAAACATTTGCCAATCGATCAAAGCACTACTGGGTTAATTAGTCCGATATTAGATTTTACTACAAAACAAGAAATGGTTGGTAATGGAGAAGGATTTTTACCAAATTCATTGATGAATGTATTTGCACGTGATCCAATGGCCCCGCCGACACGTCAATCGGAAACACGTTTAATGAATTCTGGATATGGTGGTATGGACGGAGGAGGTATAAAAAAGACAAAACGGTCAGTGAGTGAAACAAAAAAGAAATTCGTGGCTTCGAAACAAAATTGGAAATGTGGGGATTGTCAAGAACAGTTATCTGCATGGTTTGAAGTCGATCATAAAGTCCGATTAGAATATGGCGGAAGTAATCACATAGATAATTTAGTTGCATTGTGTCGTGAATGCCATGGAAAGAAAACTACCATTGAGAATTTATAACAAATATTCGTTTAGGAAATTTGAATGTAGAAAATATATTTATAATACTTTATAAATATATACATGAATAACGCATCTAGTACTACCCCTACAATAAAATATAAATGGTTTGGTGAATATAGTAAAAAAGATTCCTTTTTGCAAATCCCAGTCGGTGGAAAGCTTTTACAATATATCATTGCAGTAATCTTTGTCATATATTTATTTGGTTTATTTTATACGATTTCAAACGACAAAGACGCATTGGATAAACATTATTTGTTGTATATGTTTGCATTGATTGTACCAATGATTGCCATGATATTAGTCGTAGTATCGAACGCGAAATCACAAAATGTTATTATTATCAGTACAATATGTGCAATCATTTTAATGTCCTTTTTTATTTCGACTTTTTTCCCAGATATAACCATAATTGCAAAAGGATTTTACGATTCTTGGTTCGATTTCGAGAAAATCCCAGGATATTCTGAAGAAACATCGTTCTTATCCACTTTAATCATAAAAGTCTTGATTATTGGGATTGTAATTACAGGATTATCTTTATTCTATAATTTATTTTTAAATCAGTTGTATCGCCAAGAAGGCGCATTAGGATTTATTATTTATTTTGTCTTTTTTATTCCATGTTTGTTAAGTGATTTTATCAAATTTGTATCCCATGAATTTAAAATTACTCCCAATATTGTTCTTGTTTTGTTTGTACTAGAAATCATTTTCTTATTGTTATATTTTTATTTGCCTGCAAATTTATTGAGAAACAGTTATAAAAATGGAAAAACAATTGTAGACCAGCCTTTATTTTTAGGATCAGAACATGTTTTAGGTGGTTCTGATTTATTGAAAAAAAATGATGAAGAAGTGAAACAATTACTGAGAACAGGTGCAATAAGTTCTATTGAAAATTCAACGAAAGTCATATATAATCGTAATTATGCCATTTCTTTGTGGCTCTCATATAATCCCATTAACAAGCATAAAGATGATGCATTTCCTATGCAAATTTTTAAGTATGGAATGACAGATGCTGTATCTAAGGGTGTTCCATCTATTGCATATTTACATAATGACGAATTTGAATTTGTGTTTACAAACAATTTACCTGACTCAGATGAAGAAATGAAGAAATACAAACAAATCATGCATCTTCTACCTCAAAGATGGAATAACATTGTCTTCAATTATCACAATAGTCGTGTAGATCTTTTCATAAACGGACATTTAGAAAGAACAATCGAATTGTCCGGAGCCATTCCAAAATATGAAGCAGATATGAATTTTATTGCAGGAAGTCAAAAGAATACATTACATGGTGCAATATGTAATACAAAGATTTTCTCCGAGCCATTGACTCAAAGTCAAATCACTCAAGCCTATAATTTATTAAAATTGCAAAATCCTCCTGTAAATAATCTATTATAAACATATAAGAACAATGAACTATACCCTCATTATTTTAGGCATAATCCTCATTTTGGTGTTGTATGTGTTATACCGATTCATGACAGACCGTCAAACTATGGTTTCCCGAAAAATATACTTGGGCGATAAGCCAGGGGACCAACCTTTTGAAAAACTCGCAAATCCGGGAGCGTCACGATATAGTTATAACTTGTGGATTTATATAGTCAGTCTTCCGACTACACAAGATATTTTCAAAATTGATGATGGTACTTACCTATTCAAACTAGAAGCAACTACTTCAGGAGATTTGAAATATACACTAAGAGATACGGGGACAGATACAGCAAAAATAATTACCTCGAATTACCCTCTTCAAAAATGGGTCTGTGTCAGTGTA